>SXGR01356327.1_pt1 | contig 48632 bp, 51 predicted proteins | sample 3174711 | NCBI WGS metagenome assembly SXGR01 (sample SAMN11356860, study PRJNA531348) | freshwater metagenome | isolation source: freshwater sample F1-60 | place: China: Fuxian Lake, Yuxi | collected 2017-12-25
ATAGGCTCAGATTCACTCTGACCAAGAGTCAATCGTACTTGAACTTCTGATTCTTGAATCGAATATTCTGTGGCGTAAAGACTAACTCCTTTAAAAAAATCCTTTTTAATATTCATATATGTACACAACTATTGCTCAAATATAGCAATTATCCGTTCACATATTCATACCACAATTTGTATAAATTTTTCCCCGTAGATGAATACCTTACAGGAACACTTACGAACCCAAAAGGTGTTTTTACTTCAAGCGTACCTACAAAATCTACAGGCAAGTCTTTTGTCTGCAAATGTTCTGCCTTCTGTGGCTTTTATGAAACAAAAGCCAATATTGTTGTCGCTCACTTTTTTCCAATTGATGGCACCTTGATGATGCGATACGTCAATTCCCCGTAGTTGTGCATTGACTCGGGTTACGGTCGAACGGGTAGGAGAATTGGATAGGGATAATTCACCAAAAATCGCATGAACTTCAGGCGAAGTCATCGCAATCGATATGAGTGCAGTAAAGGAAAACGCACAAATGATGAAGTAATTCTTGTTCATGGAATAAGGTGTTGATTTAAGAAGTTTGAAGTTTGATTAAGTGAAGGATGGAGTGAACGCTTCGAATAGAACAATATTGTACGCCATATGAACGGGTTATTTTGAGCCATATGAAGGGGTTATTTTGGGCTATTCGTAATCTTCCGTAAGTATACGTCAGTCATACGATTAATTCCCGTCAACCGGTCGATTTTTGCTCTCCTAAACCAAAATTATTATGTCACACATCCGAAATCAGGTGCGAATTATTGGCAACCTGGGCGCAGATCCGTTGGAGCGCCAAACAAACAATGGAAAATCGGTCACTAACTTCCCTGTGGCCACCAATGAAACCTATGTCAATGAGGCAGGGGAAAAGGTCAACGAAACCCAATGGCATCAAGTAGTATGCTGGGGTAAATTGGGGACCTTAAGTATGGAACTCCTGAAAAAGGGGATGGAGGTAGTGGTTGAAGGCAAGATCAGTAACAGGAGTTATGTCGACAAAGAGGGCGTGAAGAGAAATGTGAGCGAGGTGATTGCCTTCGATTTTCTACTGGTTGGACGCAAGCAGGCAGAAGCAGCCTAAGATCTGATCAGCGGATAATCACCAATTTTCCGGTCTGTACTTCTCTTGTTTTCATATCCATCACCGAGTATAGATAGAGTCCACTGCTCAGGGTTTGTTTGCTGTCCGACAGTACATCCCAAGCATGCTCTCCACCTGGTAAAATGCTCTGATCTGGATTGAGACCAAAGACCGAATACCAACCCGCCGTGCTTCCATTAAACCCAGATTGGGCACGGTGGAATAAGCGGGCCACTACATCACCCCCCACGGTATACACGGATATTTCGGCCTCTTCCGGGAGATTATAGAAGTAAATTTTTCTTGATCGGGAAGTATTGCCGTCCCAAGCAGCGGATGCACGATAGGGATTGGGATAAACTCCAACATTTTTTGAGCCGCCCTCATGAGCGGGGGTGCCCGAAAAAACCCTGAATGCATTCGCTGTGCGCGACGACTCCAAGGGCTCCAGACCAATATTGGTGTTTCCCCGATCGAAGGCTGTTAGGATGTAAACGTATTGCCAGCCGTTGAGGACGTCTTTTAGTTTATATGAGTATTGATATCTAGTAGTGTCTCCAGGAAAAAAAATAGGATTGTTTAGGCGGATGGCATCAAATCCGTTATTGTATCCTACGTTGTTACCGGGCTTATCCCATTGCGACAATAAGGTCGCTCTTGAAGCAACGTTACTTAACTGATCATCGCCAGGGGCTGTTCTGTATAGTCTGTAGCCTTCAAAGTCTTGTTCCTGGGTGATAGGGTCGGTTGTATTTTCACTGCCTCCGCTCCAATAAAGGGTAACTTCGTTGCTTCCACTTTCAATACGAACTTTCGGCGGAGGTGGAGGCTCTGGTAAGGTATATCGATCTAATAGTCCATTTCCATTGGCGTCCTCATTTGGATCAAGAATCCCGTTCATGTTGCGGTCTTCTCCATTGAACGTTCGCCTCGCCCAATCGAGATGCTTTCTGAGGTCAGTTCGTGCAAACCAGGTATCGAGTGGTTGATCGTCCTTTTGCGGTGCACAAACGGCCGCGAAAACCAACTCCACGGTTTCTCCGGGTTCAATTTGATGGATAGGTCCAGCGGAGATTAGTTGCACTCGATTGCCTGGGGTGTTTAGGTTGGCTGCCGGACTAAAATCACCACGGTTTTTCATGCGGTCGTAGCGCTGAATATCATTGGCGGGAGCAGCTACATTGTAGACCCAGTAGTTGGGATTCAATTTAAATCCAGGTGAAAATGGATTAGCAGGATGTAAAAATTGATTCCCTTGTATGACGCCTAGAAACTGCAATGCACCATAAGAGTTGGTAAATGGTCTGTCACCGGCAACATCATAGGCATATAGGGCAGACAGTGTGTCGTCATAGCCCAGACTGCCTTTGTTAAAAAAGGCACTTCCGCGGTCATTCGTCACGTTAACATTCCGTACAACGAGGTCGCTCCAGATCCCCATGTATACGGAGTCCCAGGGCTGTGTACTGTTGTTGGTAATGCGATAATGGAAAATGGTGAAGTAATCAGCGAATGGAAAATTCCATGCATAGGTTTCTAATCGAACCCTCGCATTGAGGGGGGTTAGGTGGTTGTTGATCGGTTGATTGGAGCCAGGGACGATCGTAAATTCGTCGGTAAACGGCACGATATAGTCTTGGTGTGAAACGGCCGAGGTGCTGAAAAACTCACTTCCTTGTAAACTGGATCGGGTCAATACATTCGTTCCTAGCAGGGGCGAAAATTCGAACCCTGACTTTCCTACTGCATAGCCCGAGGCGTCGTCAACAGCCCCGGTAGAAACAGTTACTTGACCATTGCTGATGCAACCGATCCAAAGTCCAGCTTCAAAAAGATGCTCTACACCAGAATTGAGTGGGAATTCCATCGAGGGGGGGCCTTGTGGATCGTTACGAACATTCGGCCTACCTATCGTGCCGGCATTGGTAATATGAACGCCTATGTTACCTATATTGATGGTTCTCTCTTGGAATTGGGCATTAACGGCTCTTGTGCTCAGAAGCAAAAATAAGAGTAGGAAACAAATACGGTTCATCATGGCGCAAAAATAGAAAAACAAGCTACGAAATCGGTATTCAACAGGCAGTTTTGACCAAATTCTCGAGGTATAACCGAGCACGTGGATGGCCTAAATTCAACAGAAGATCGATGACCGAAAGGTTGTTTAAAAAGCCTGTTTTCGTTGCAAATACTTGCTGATATGCGGGTATTAACTTATTTTGGGGGGCATCAACACTGTAAAGGCGACTGCCCGAACCGAAAGAGGCTGTGCCATTGGTTTTGATTTGGGTGTTCGGACACAGCAATCGAGCAAAAAAAGCCAACAGATGCAAATTCCAGTCAAAAAGCAAGCTGATTTCAGGTTCGTACAATTTCATTAATTCATCTTGATAATGTTCCCAATAGGGGGATCTACCATAGTTTGATGTCAACGACCTTAGATGATGTCGTTTCCACGGAAGCCTGTGGTCGATTCGGGTTTCACCAAACAACTGATGGTGTGAGCGCCCTCCCAAAATGGGTATACTCAGAAGCGTAGGGCCTTGGCTACCGGCAATCAGCATCCGATTTCTGCCGGTACCTTTTTGAAACGAGGTATTTCTATCGAACCTAACTTCCGTTAACCGCTGTATATTTGCCATATTGACAATGTTGGGACAATATTCCAGGATCAAATGATCCGCAGCGCTGTTTTCAGTATTGTTGCCGACATCCATAAATAAATGCTATGTATGCCACAATAGTAAGAAGTCCTGTTCTTTTTTTCATTCTGTTTCTGTTGGCCAATCTGCTTCAATGTTCATACAGCCAAGCCTTGGATTTGCAGGCCAAATCAACGGTGTTTTGCAGACCGGGTGGTGATACTTATGTAGAAGTAAGTCTTTCCGTGAACAGCCGATCGGTACATTTCCAGAAACAGCCAACCGGCCTGCTGCAGGCAGCGGTACGGGTAGAATGGTTTTTTTATCAGGCCGATAGTGTGGTGAAGATCGACCGCTATCGCTTGAGCAGTCAACCCATTGATTCGGGGCAGTTTCGCGACTTTTCCTTTCTTGATCTACAGCGGTACACGCTTCCACTTGGGGTTTACCGGATTCAATTGCGTGTTGTGGATTGGAACGACACGTCTAATTACGCCACTACTGAAATGCAAGTCGATTTGAAGGGTTGGCCTGAAACCCCCATGTTTTCCGATGTCATTTTAGCTGAAAGAATGGGTAAGTCGACTCAAACTGGATTGCTGGTGAGAAGTGGCCTGGAGGTGGTTCCTCGGGTCACAGATTACTTAGGTCAGCCCAATGACACTTTGTTTTTCTATGCAGAGTTATATGCTTCCGATCAATCGAAAGACAGCTTGCTGTTGTTGAAAGCAACACTGGAGGGGATGCAAGGCCAGCCGGCACCATGTTGCAGTCGCTTCACTCGGATTTCACCCAAGCAAATTCATGTGTTAACCGACGCATTTCCCATGAGGGATGTGCCTTCGGGCAATTACCGCCTTCATCTGGAATTGAGAGACGCTGAAAACCAACTCCTCTCTGAGAAATTGGTGGATATTCAGCGACTCAATACCCGCATCGCACCCGATTATTCCAAGCTGGAGGAACCCCAAACGGCATTGAGTTTTGTTCAGTCGATTCGTTCCGAGGACTTGCCAAACCAAGTGGGCAGTGTTCGGCCTTTGTGTACGCATACAGAGCAAGCCTATGTCGACCAATTGCTTTCGGCGAATCCGAGCGAACAAACCCGACCCATGCGGACATTTTTGCATCATTTTTGGTTGCAACGCGACCCCAATGACCCAGCCGGAGCCTGGGCGCGATTTGCACTCAAAGTGGATGAAGTCAATCAAATGTTTTCAACGAAAATCATGAAGGGATTCGAAACAGAACGTGGACGAGTTTATCTTCAATACGGCAAGCCGGATAGCCGGACACAAGTGTCCAACGAACCAAGTGCCTATCCCTACGAGATCTGGTGGTATTACCATTATAAAGGACAAAGGAACATTCGGTTTGTGTTCTACAATCCAGACATGATTACCAACGACTATGAGCTGCTTCATTCCGAGGCACTTGGAGAGCCCAACAATCCGCAGTGGCGACTCATGCTGTTTAGCCGTACAACGGCATTTAGAGATCTGGACGAACAAATGAACCGCGGTCACTACGGCAGCTTTTTAGAACAGAATTTCAGGAATCAATAATGCCTAAGGGGCTAATTTTCAAAATTCAAAAGCTCGGAGTACAATGGTTAGCCGGTTGGCCCCTCTCAAGACTGTACCGTTTGTCAGATTTGCTTTTTCCGATTCTTTACCATATTCTAAGGTACCGAAGAGGATTGGTTCGGGAAAATTTGATGCGATCCTTTCCTGATCGCAGTCTGAATGAGATCAAATCTATAGAAATAGAATATTACCGCTACCTGGGTGATCAGTTTGTGGAGACCATCAAGGCATTTAAGATGGATGATCAAGAATTGCGACACAGGATTACCATTGAAAATCCAGAAATATTGGCAGGACTTTTCGAAAAGGGACAATCCATCATGCACATCCTTGGTCATCATGCCAACTGGGAGTGGTATTCTAAAATGTTGGCCATGAACATGCAACATGCCCTGTGGTTTGTTTATAAGCCGCTGAGCCAGGATGGGTTCGAGCATTTGTTGGCTGGTATGAGGCAAACACATGGAATACAGGTGGTACCCATGAAAGAAGTTTCGCGTAGGTTAAGCAGCAGTCTAGAGAAAGCAGTTTGTTGTTATTTTGGGTCCGATCAATCACCCACTGCACACAACCGATTTATGTGGATCCCCTTTCTTAATCAACCAACGGCAGTTTTTTTGGGGGCCGAGGAGCTTGCCAAGCGCCACAATATGGCCGTGGTATTCGGAAGTATGCGCCGAAAACAACGGGGATATTATTCCATAACGATGGAAAAGTTGACCGAATCCCCAGCCGATTACGAAGCAGGAGCCATAACCCAATGGCATTCGGCAGCGCTCGAGCGTCTTTTGCAAGAGCAACCCCAATACTGGTTGTGGTCACACAACCGATGGAAACTCAATCCAAACCAGCACATGGGCGTGTCGCCCAATGCTGTTTCAAATCCAAACCCGACCCATTAAATCGTGCACTGCAGCATAGTCATACTCAATTGGAACGGAAAACGGCATCTACAGGCTTGTCTGCCCTCTGTATGTGCCACCGACTACGAGGATTTTAGCATCTGGGTGGTCGACAATGGATCGACAGACGACTCGATTCCGTGGCTCCGTGAACATTTGTCGGATCATGTCAAAATATTGGAGTTGGCGGAGAATACGGGTTATGCCGGTGGATATGCGCAAGCATTAATGCAGATCGAATCGGATGTCTATGTATTGCTGAATTCAGATGTGGAAGTCACTCCGAACTGGTTGCGACCAGCTATGTCCGCCTTCGCAACCAACGCCCGTTTAGCCGCGGTTCAACCCCACATTCTCGATTATTATAACAGGCATAAATTTGAGTATGCAGGTGCAGCCGGTGGCTTTGTCGATTTTCTGGGTTACCCATTCTGTGCCGGGCGCATATTTGAGCAAATTGAGGAGGACCAAGGACAATACAATTCCCCGAAGTCGGTTTTTTGGGCGTCCGGAGCATGTCTGTTTGTTCGATCCAAAGCTTATCATGCGGTAGGTGGTCTAGATCCAATTTTCTTTGCGCATATGGAGGAAATTGACCTGTGTTGGCGGCTTCAAAATGCAGGTTTTCAATTGTGGCAATTGCCGGAATCTGTTGTATACCACATGGGGGGCGGAACTTTAGCTTATGGAAATCCCAGAAAAACTTATTTAAATTTTCGAAACAGCTTAATAAACCTGCAAAAGAACTTACCCACTAGCGAACGTTTCCTAAAAGTCGGACTTCGAATGATGTTGGATTTTCCTGCTGCCGTTAAATTTCTTCTTCATGGTAGTTGGGCTGACGCTTGGGCAGTCTTTAGAGCCCACATGTCATTCTACCGTTTGCAGTCCGCAATCCGTCGGAGCCGCAGGGCAAGTCTGAGCCAGCCCAAGCCGTCGAGATCATTGAATGGGATGTTTCGAGGCAGTATTCTATGGGTACACGTGAGTGGACAGAAAAATGGGCTTAGCTCTTTTTTGCGTCGCCAAGAGCTGAAAGGTGAGATAATAGCCCCTTCAAGGCCAGATGATAAGAATGCAGGCCAAATCCAGTAACCAGGCCCACGCAATGGGCCGACAAAAAGGAAACGTGGCGAAAGGGTTCTCTGCGGTGCGGATGAGAAATATGAACCTCAACAACCGGACATGCAATAGCGGCGAGTGTATCGCCCAATGCGATAGATGTATGGGTATAGCCGCCAGCATTAATCAAAATTCCATCGCAAGAAAAACCATCCCGTTGCAATCGGTCAATAAGCTGACCTTCGTCATTGCTTTGAAAATAATCGATTTGATGCGTCGAAAAGTCTGCACGTAGTTCAGGAAGAAAGGAATCAAAAGACCGTGATCCATACCACTCTGGTTCTCTTTTGCCCAATAGATTCAAATTAGGGCCGTTTATAATGGAAATGTGCATATTTTAGATTCAAATAAATTTTATCTCTACGACGCTACAGTAGGACGCGGTTGACTAGGTTCGCGCTAATTTTGAATTTCAGTTCCTCAGTGAAAGTAGTGTAGACCTCAGTGAAAGTAGTGTAGACCATTTTGAAAGAAGTGCAGAAATGAATTGGAATAAAAGCAAAAGAATCTGAAACAACCGCTTCAAAAAGGCAAAAATATGGAGTTCCGATATGTTTGGGTCTAAAACCAAAATGAAGTGGGCAAAGATTCTGGAGCAATTTCAGGCTTATTTAAGATTGGAACGTGGATTGTCGCCGGCCACCTGCAGTGCATATCAATCCGATCTTCAGCAACTGGCCGATTACCTCTCTGAGCAAGCAACCACGGCAGACAGCACATCGATCAATAGTCCTCAAGCCCACAGCGACCTGCAGGAATCCCAAGGGCCTGCAGGTGATGACCATTCAGTCGCACGGGCGCAACCTGATTTCGTTTCCGTTGATCCACAACAACTACAGATAGAAGACATCCGTAGGTTCATCGAACATAAGTCGACGACCGGGTTAGAACGAAGCAGTCAAGCGCGCCTCATTTCCTCTGTGCGTATGTTATTCCGATACATGAATGAAGAGGGTATTCGTTATGATAATCCAGCCGAATTACTCGAAACCCCCCGATTTGGGCGCAAACTCCCGGTTGTATTGAGCACAGCCGATATCAACGACATGATTGCCGCGGTTGATTTGAGCAAAGCTGAAGGGCATCGCGACCAGGCGATCGTGGAGCTGATGTACAGTTGTGGCCTAAGGGTGAGCGAGTTAACAAGCCTCCATATTAGTGCCCTCCATTTTGAATTGGGATTTATTCGGGTTATCGGAAAAGGAAACAAGGAACGCTTGGTGCCGGTTGGAGCGCCAGCGGCACGGGCTGTTCGTCTATATCTCGATACCCGACGTCGACAGCTGACCCCAACGAGCGATGCAAGAGATGTCCTTTTCTTGAGCAAAAACGGGCGGCCGCTCACCCGAATGAAAATCTATCTCTTGATCCGGGATTTGGCCCTTTATGCCGGTGTGCGCAAGAACATTTCTCCGCATAGTTTGCGGCATGCATTCGCCACCCATTTGGTGGAAGCGGGTGCAGATTTAAGAGCCGTACAAGAAATGCTGGGTCACGAGAGCATCACAACGACCGAGATTTACACCCATCTAAGCCGCGAATATTTGAGCGAAGTAGTTAGAAAGTTCCATCCCCGATCCTAATGAAAAACCCACGATGCACAACCTTCTACACAAGCCATCAGAATGACCTCTAACCCTCTACCGCACATAAACGTAAATAGCGATATTCACCATCCCCATACATGAACACTACTTTAGGGTCGATTCGCACCTTACTTTCTCTCATTAAATTCGAGCTTCGCTCGGAATGGAGGCAACAAAATGTTTTTGCTGGGATCTTTTTGTATGCGGCAACAGCGGTTTTTGTGGCCTACATGACCTTTCGGATCCTACCTGGCCCCACTTGGGTGGCCGTCTATTGGCTCATCATGTTGTTTTCTTCTACGCATGCCATAGGCAGGAGTTTTGGATCATCCAGTGGTGTTCGACTCCTGTTTGAGCAATCACTTGCTGCTCCTGGCGTCTATCTGGCATCAAAAATCATGTACAACATCTTCTTGCTGGTGCTCATTCACCTACTCACTTGCCTCTGTATGTTGGTGTGGGGTGGAAATCCCTTTCAAGATCTTGTACGCTTCAGTTGGGTTGCCGTAGTGGGGCACATTGGTCTTTCGGGAGCACTTACCCTCATTGCCGCGATCAGCCGGAAGGCAAGCGGGCAAGCCACACTCATGGTGGTGCTTTCCTTTCCCGTGGTGATGCCCTTGATGTTGTTGTTAATCCGATTGAGTATGCATGCGCTCGACGGGCTAAACCCGGAGGCCGGACAAACCTATATGGTTCAACTGTTGGCGCTTGATTTACTCATACTATCGACAGCATTTCTGTTGTTTCCGTACCTTTGGCGAGATTAATATGCCTCGATTACAGCCTTATAAATGGATCACCCTTCTGATGCTTTCCCTCGTAATTCCTATGGGATGGATGGGTGAGGTGCCCCGCAAAATCATACTCAACGAAAGCATCCGGAACCTTTACTTCCATGTTCCGATGTGGTTCGGCATGATTTTCCTGCTTGCAGCGTCTGCCTGGCATAGTTTGGTGTATTTAAGGCATAAAAAATTGCAACACGACGACTGGGCAGATGCTTATTCTGTCGTTGGACTTCTTTTTGGCACGCTTGGTCTCTCCACCGGAATGATCTGGGCTCAATTTACTTGGGGTGCATGGTGGAGTGGCGATCCTAAACAGAACGCGTCTGCCATTGCACTGCTGATGTACCTTGCATACAGGGTATTAAGGAACTCCTTTTCTCAGCCCGAGACCCGCGCGCGTGTTTCGGCGGTCTACAATCTCTTTGCTTTTGCGTGTCTTATTCCCCTTTTATTTATCTTGCCCAGAATGACTGATTCACTGCACCCAGGCAATGGAGGGAATCCAGGCTTCAATAGCTATGACCTCGACGGACGCATGCGCGTTGTGTTTTACCCTGCGGTTATTGCCTTTACTCTATTGGGATTTTGGCTGTCTAATGTATACACACGCCTCCGCCGGATCAGTCATTTGCTTCAAGATCGTTATACCCGAAACTGAGATCGTTATACCCGAAACTGAGATCGTTATACCCGAAACTGAGATCCTACATGTCCACCATACTCCTTCAAAATGCACAGGCATCAGTCGAAATGGCTGATTTGATGCGCAGCAACGGCAAAATTTATGTATTACTCGCCGTAGTACTCCTTATATTCGCAGGAATTGTCTTTTTCTTGATGTTTTTGGAGCATAGATTGTCGAAACTTGAACAAGAAGTGGAGGATGATTCATCCCAAAACTGAGTAACCTTTAAGGAGCACATAACCAAAACTCTAAACATACAAAACCAATTAATATGGGCAACACCACCGACTCTCATAAACACAGTTTTTTTGCTGACGTATCCGCTTATTTCGACAAGGCCGCTGCATTTGTTGCAGCCCCTTCAGGGGTTTTGGATCAGGTGAAGTACTGCAACAGCATATACAGCATGCGGTTTCCTGTTCGTGTAGGCGATTCGCTAGAAGTGGTAGAAGCCTATAGAGTAGAACATTCGCATCACCGAATGCCCACCAAAGGGGGAATCCGATATGCCCTCTCCGTCAACCAAGATGAAGTCATGGCGCTTGCGGCCCTTATGACCTATAAATGTGCCATCGTTGATGTGCCCTTCGGCGGGGCTAAGGGAGGTATCAAAATCGATCCGCGTAAATACACCGTCGAACAGTTAGAACGCATCACCCGCCGATACACGACCGAGCTCATCAAGAAGAACTTTATCGGTCCGGGTACAGACGTTCCAGCCCCCGATTACGGCACTGGCGAGCGTGAAATGAGTTGGATCATGGATACCTACACGACTTTTTTCCCGAATCAAACCGACGGGATTGCATGCGTAACAGGGAAACCCGTTACCCAGGGAGGAATTTCAGGTCGTCGCGAAGCCACGGGCTTGGGTGTTTATTTTGGGGTACGTGAAGCCTGCAGTTTCGAGGATGACATGCAATCGCTCGGTTTAAGCACCGGCTTGGCAGGCAAAACGGTGGTCATTCAGGGTTTAGGCAATGTGGGTTACCACGCGGCTAAGTATTTTCATGAAGGTGGATGTAAGATCATTGCCTTGGCCGAGTATGAGGGTGCCATTCATCATCCCGATGGCCTTGATTACTTGGCTGTAGTGGAGCACCGAAAGGCCACAGGCAGCATACTCAACTTTCCGGGGGCCACCAATTTAAGCCATACAACCGATGCGCTCGAATTGGCCTGCGATATCCTCATTCCCGCTGCATTGGAAAATCAAATCCATGAGGGCAACGCAGCACGAATAAAGGCTAAAATCATAGGCGAGGCCGCCAATGGCCCCATTACTGCCGAGGCGGAATCGATTCTCAATGCCAAAGGAATAATGGTATTGCCCGACATTTACCTCAATGCAGGTGGGGTTACTGTTTCCTATTTCGAGTGGTTGAAAAATCTTTCACATGTTCGGTTTGGTCGCCTCGGAAAACGCTTCGATGAAAATTTGAACAAGCAAATCATTGCAGCGGTGGAAGATTTAACCGGACGAAATCTTGATGAAACGCAAAAGCGGCTGATTGGCCGGGGTGCGGATGAAGTCGATTTTGTTTACTCGGGTTTGGAGGAAACAATGATCGAGGCATATAGGCAACTTCGAGACGCCCGCAAGGAAAATCCATCAATCCCAGACTACCGCACAGCGGCATTTGTAGTCGCTATTCGTAAAATTGCCCGGTCCTACGAGTCGCTAGGGGTTTTCCCATGACACAGCCATACGCATTTCAGCCTTTCCTATTAGAAAGTTTTGTCTACAAATTACCTCGACGGTCTTGTTCGCGTTCAATGGCTTCAAAAAGTGCCTTGAAATTTCCTTTGCCAAATGAACGTGCACCTTTTCTTTGAATGATCTCAAAAAATAGGGTAGGCCTATCTTCTACAGGCTTAGTAAAAATTTGAAGCAGATAGCCCTCTTCATCGCGATCTACTAAAATATTGAGCGCGCGTAAATCTGGAAGATCTTCGTCGATATGACCCACGCGGTCTAATAGATCTTCGTAATACGTATCGGGCACTTGCAAAAACTCAACGCCTCTCCGGCGCAATTCAGCTACCGTGTTTAGAATATTGTCGGTTGCGACGGCAATGTGCTGAACACCCGCCCCTTGATAGTACTCCACATATTCTTCAATCTGCGATTTCTTTTTCCCGCGGGCAGGCTCATTGATGGGAAATTTCACGAACCCATTGCCGTTCGAAACCACCTTCGACATAAGGGCTGTATAATCAGTCGAAATGTCCTGGTCGTCGAAGGTGATGAGCAATTTAAAACCCATTACCTCTTCGTAGAACTGAACCCATTGGTTCATCTCACCCCAACCTACATTACCCACGCAATGATCCACATAGCGCAGTCCTACGTCCCCATGGGCTATGTGCCATGATGGCTTTGAAAACCCGGGCATAAACAATCCAGAATAATTCTTGCGTTCTACAAAGGTGTGCAGGGTATCTCCATAGGTGTGTATACTGGCCGTCACAACTTCTCCGAATTCATCTTCAAACCGCTGCGGCGGAGTATGTGGTTTAGCGCCCCTGGCAACAGTGGCCTCAAAGGCCGCACGTGCATCATCTACCCATAAAGCAAGAACCTTCACGCCATCACCATGAATCCGTACGTGCTCACTGATGGGCGAGTCGGGCACAAGGGAGGTCGTCAGCACCAGGCGAATCTTGTCTTGTTGAAGCAAATAAGAAGCGCGGTCTCTGCAACCCGTTTCCGGGCCAGCGTAGGCGATTAATGCGAAGCCAAATGCTGCCTGGTAGTAGTAGGCCGATTGCTTGGCGTTGCCTACATAAAATTCGATGTGGTCTGTGCCCAAAAGGGGCAAAAAATCAGTTTCTACGGCGTTTTGTGTTAAGGTTTCGGTATGCATAGTTTGAAGTAGATTCGGTTAAGATTATTCGTACTGATTTTCCATCCAAGAGCGGAAGTAGCGCCCATCATCGATCGACAAAGCAGCATCCGTGAGGCCCAGCGGACGAAATGTATCGACCATGACCGCATACTCGGCGGTATCTTTTTTGCCAATGCTGCGTTCATACGCGCCAGGATGCGGCCCATGTGGAATACCTCCAGGGTGAAGGGTGATTTGACCAGGGGCAATGTCGTTGCGGCTCATAAAATCGCCATCGACATAATAAAGAATTTCTTCGCTGTCGATGTTGCTGTGGTTGTAGGGAGCCGGTATCGACAGTGGGTGGTAGTCGTAGAGCCGGGGCACAAAACTACACACCACGAACGCCTTGTTTTCAAACATTTGATGGACCGGAGGTGGCTGGTGGATGCGTCCGGTGATGGGTTCGAAATCATAAATCGAGATGCCATAGGGAAAGTTATATCCATCCCAACCGACAACATCAAAGGGATGAGCGGCATAAACGACCTCATGCATCATTCCCTGTTTTCGAATTTTGATGCGAAAATCACCTATTTCATCGTGCGTTTCCAACTCAACCGGGAGTTTGTAATCGCGCTCACAATAGGGTGAGTGTTCCAACAATTGACCAAAGTGATTTCTGTACCGTTTGGGCGTGTACAGTGGCGAAGAAGCCTCGATATACAGCAGGCGGTTTTCGCCCTCCTTGAATTCAAATTGATGAATCATGCCGCGCGGGATGAGCAGGTAATCGCCCGAAACAAAGGGTATGTTGCCCAGTTGGGTACGCAATGTACCAGAGCCCCGATGCACAAACACCAGCTCGTCGGCATCCGCATTTTTGTAGAAGTAGTCGGTCATCGAACCCTTGGGGGCAGCAAGGCCAAGAACCAAATCGTTGTTGGCCATCAAGGGGGTACGCGAATCCAGATAATCGTCTGTAAAGGGCACATCGAAACCCATGAGCCGCCTCGGTGTAATATTGTGCGGGCACGACAGAACAGGGCGCACGTCTATGGGTTGATCCACCGAACGAATAATTGTGGGACGGTGGATGTGGTAGAGTAGGCTCGACATCCCATCAAAGCCAATGGTACCAAAAAGTTGTTCGTAATAAAGGCCCCCATCCGACTTCCGAAATTGCGTATGACGCTTGGGTGGTATGGAACCTAGTTTGTGGTATATGGGCATAAAAAATATTCGTACAAATATATCCGAAATTATTTCATCATCCTAATCTATCCAATCGGCGATGAACACATTCGTGGCCCTGGTTCCATCATTCAAACGATTCGATGAAAATACAATCTTTTTACCGTCCGGGGAAAACATCGGGAAGGCATCGAAAGTTGGGTCAAATGAGATCTGTTTCAGGTTTTCGCCGTTTAGGTCAACCATAAATAGGTTAAATTGATAACCCCGTTGACTGTGGTGGTTCGATGAAAATATGATTTTTTGTCCGGAGGGATGAAAGAAAGGAGCCCAATTGGCCTTGCCCAGACGGGTAACCTGGCGCAATTTGCGTCCATTCGTACGGCAGATAAAAATCTCCATTTGGGTGGGTGCCACCAGACCTTGAGAAAGCAAGTCTTTGTAATTCTTCAGCTCTTCATCTGTTTTTGGACGTGATGCCCTAAAAACGAGCCATTTGCTGTCGGGTGAAAAAAAAGCACCTCCATCATAGCCGGGCAAGTGTGTAACTTGTTTGGTCCGACCATTTTTCAGGTTCATTACATATAAATCGAGGTCGCCATTACGGATGCTCGTGAACACCATTTTCTTGCCATCGGGTGAGATCGTGCCTTCCGCGTCATATCCCGGCGAATCGGTGAGTCTACGAATCAATTGGCCCTGGTTAGAGGCAACAAATATATCATAGCCCGTATCGATGGGCCAAAGGTATTTGCCGTCCTCGCGTGGTTTTGGTGGTTTGGGGCATTTTTCGCCGGCCAAGTGGGTCGATGCATACAGAAAAGTGGTATCGCCCGGCATAAAATAAGCACAGGTGGTTCGGCCTAAGCCTGTACTGACCATGCGCGGGCGAACGCCCTGTCTTAGAACATCGAACATGAAGATCTGGTCGCACTCCACCTTCCAATCACGGAAATTGGACTGGAACACCAGACGTTTGCTGTCGAAACTCCAGTAGGCTTCTGCATTATCGCCACCAAAGGTGAGTTGCATTAGATTCCGAAAGTGCTTTTCGCCTTCTAATTGAGGATCTCTGCCTTCTTTGGATAGGTCTAATGGTTGCATGATGGGGTCTTGGGCATGCACTTGAGCAAACCAACCAACGGCCCAATAGGCAAAAAGAAAAAAACGAAGCGAGTAAATAAGAGTGAATTTCAATGGATCAAGGCGTTCGATTTTTTGCATAATTGACCTATTTTTGTCGGCCTGCAAAAATACCGCAACCCCTTTGGAAAAAGCGCCTCTTTGTGTAAAATCTATGCCCCCAACAAGAAAAATTAAAGCTTCTTTTGTGTGTGCATTGTACGTTTGTCTCGTGCTTTGGTTTTCGTTGCAACTCACTGCATGCAAAGAACCGGCAAGCACCACAGAATCAGAAGTAATAACCGAAGCTCCGGCATTAGATCCCGAATTATCCGAACTTAACCGTCGTGTACGTTCCGAACCCCGCAACCCCGAGCACTATCATGCCCGTGCACGCTACTACCTGCGCAAAGCGCAATATGAACCAGCAATGGTCGACCTTCGGTCTCTTTTTTCACTCGATACAGGTCGGGCCGACTACTTTCTGACCGCAGCAGAAGTATACATAAAGTTGGGTGCGATTTCTCAGGCCGATGATGCCTTGGCTGTGGCCACCCGTAAAAATCCAAAGTTGGCCGATGCTCATGTGAAGCGGGGAGAATTGGCCTTTATGAACAAAAAATACAATTCCGCCATATTCTACCTGAACGAAGGATTAAAGGCAGATATACACCACGCTGAGGGTTATTTTTGGAAAGGGATGGTGCATCTAGAACAAGGCAAGCGCGAACAGGCTGAATCTGCGTTCCTGACTTGCATAGAGCAACAACCAGAACATACTGAGGCCATGATGCAACTCGGACTCATGCATCAATACGACAACAGTGCAATGGCTTACCGCTATTTCACCAATGTGATTCGGATCGATTCTAATTATTTAGAGGCATTGTACGCTCGGGGCACCCTGCTACAAGACCAGGGATATCCAGATAGTGCGCGGCACGATTATCAACAAATACTCAACCGGAATCCGGCGCATCCCGATGCCCTATTCAATTTGGGATACACTTTTTTAATCGAGGGTAAGTACATAGAATCTATTCGTTGGTTCGACCGACTCATCGCGGCTGATCCGGCCCATTACCGGGCGCTTCAAAATAGGGGATTGGCCTATGAACAGAGCGGGCAAAAAGACAAGGCTTTGGCAGACTTCAAGCAGGTTTTGAAGATTCAGCCAGGCTACGACAAAGCCCTGGAGGCCATCAACAGAATCAAATAACGCATTAAGTCAATTAAAAATGAGCATTCAAATAACACTTCCAGATGGTTCAGTGCGCCAGGTTTTAGAAGGAAGTACACCATACGATTTGGCATTATCGATCAGTGAAGGTCTAGCCCGCGTCGTATTGGTGGCTGAGGTTGATGGACAACCATGGGATTTACACCGCCCCTTTGCAGGCGACTGCCGTCTAAAATTGCTGAAATGGGAGGATGAAGGAGGGAAATATGCATTTTGGCATTCCTCAGCCCACCTGCTCGCCGAGGCATTAGAAGATCTCTATCCCGGAATCAGACTGGGGATTGGTCCACCCATTGAACAGGGCTTCTACTACGACATCGACTTTAATGGCCATTCATTTGGTCAGGATGATTTTGAACGGGTAGAGCAAAAAATGGCTGAATTGGCTGCCCGCGAATCACGTTTCGAAAGACAAGAGGTAAGCAAATCCGATGCACTTTCGTATTTCCGTGCTAAGGGTGATCCCTATAAATTGGAGCTGATCGATGGTCTCAACGATGGTGAAATCACGTTCTATAAGCAGGGAAGCTTCACGGATCTGTGTCGTGGTCCGCACATTCCCCACACGGGAAAAATCAAAGCCATAAAAATCACCTCTGTGGCGGGGGCCTATTGGCGTGGAAATGAAAAAAACGCACAGTTAACCCGGATTTATGCCATTACCTTTCCCAGCACGAAAGAGCTTTCTCAGCATCTGGCCTTGTTGGAAGAGGCCAAAAAGCGTGATCACCGCAAATTGGGGCGCGAATTAGAACTATTTACATTCAGCGAAAATGTAGGTATGGGCCTCCCACTTTGGCTGCCCAGGGGCGCCCTATTGCGCGAAAGTTTAGAGCAGTTCATGCGCAAGGCACAAGTAGCGGCAGGATATCTGCAGGTCATTACGCCCCACATTGGATCAAAATCCTTGTATGAGACTTCAGGTCATTGGGAAAAATACGGGCAAGATTCATTTCGGCCGATTTATACCCCGCACGAAGGGGAGGAGTATCTACTGAAGCCCATGAATTGTCCGCATCACTGCGAAATTTACAAAAGTAAACCCCGTTCATACCGAGATTTACCCCTTCGATTGGCTGAATTTGGCACGGTTTATCGCTACGAACAACATGGCGAATTGCATGGGCTCACCAGAGTCCGAGGATTTACACAAGACGACGCGCATCTGTTTTGCAGGGAAGATCAGGTAAAAGAGGAGTTTAAAAAGGTGATAGATCTGGTGCTGCATGTGTTTAAGGCGCTCGGATTCACCGAATATCATGCCCAGATTTCACTTCGTGACCCCGAAAATCGCCAAAAGTATATCGGAAGCGATGAGAGCTGGGAGCGGTCTGAGCAGGCCATTATCGAAGCTACATCAGAAAAAGGAATGATTGCCGAACAAGTACCTGGAGAGGCAGCCTTCTATGGTCCAAAACTTGATTTTATGGTTCGGGATGCCTTAGTCCGGAAGTGGCAATTGGGAACCATACAGGTCGATTATAACCTTCCCGAACGTTTCGGATTAGAGTACACAGGTTCAGACAACCTTAAGTACCGGCCAGTAATGATTCATAGGGCTCCATTCGGTTCTATGGAACGTTTTGTGGCCGTATTGATCGAACATTGTGGAGGAAACTTACCCCTTTGGCTGGCTCCGGACCAAGTTGCGGTGTTACCTATTAGCGAAAAGTTTGAGGAATATGCACAAGGCATTGTTGAAATGCTCAGAAAACACGATATTCGCCCTGTCATTGACCTAAGAGATGAAAAAATTGGCCGAAAAATCCGGGATGCTGAATTGCAGAAAACGCCCTACATGTTGGTCATAGGCGAAAAGGAAGTGCAGCAACATTTGGTTTCTGTTCGCAAACATGGGGTGGGTGACGAAGGCGCTGAGTCTATTGATTCATTCTTATCGCGCATGCGGGCCGAAATCGATGCCGTTTCCTACACTTAATTATTGATTAACCTTTAAATTTCGACGCCATAACACTACCCGTACGTCAACCCAACCGATTCAGGAAGGAGAAACCCATAGAGCCCATCAACGAAAACATCCGTTTCCCGGAGGTTCGGTTGGTCGGTGACAATTTGGAGCCTGGAATCTACAGTATATCTGAGGCGAGGAAAATTGCCCAGGATATCGGCCTTGACTTGGTGATTATCTCTGAAAATGCTACGCCGCCTGTGTGCAGAGTAACAGACTACAGTAAATTCCTCTATGAAAAGAAGAAACGGGAAAAGGAAATTAAAGCGAATGCGCAGAAAACCGTGGTCAAAGAAATTCGTTTTGGCCCCAATACGGATGAACATGATTTCGAATTTAAACTAAAACATGCGCAAAAGTTCTTAGAGGAAGGAGCCAAGGTCAAAGCATATGTACAATTTCGGGGTAGAGCTATTGTTTTTAAGGAGCGGGGAGAACTTCTTTTGCTTACCTTTGCATCCCGTCTCGAGGAACTGAGCAAAGTAGAGAGTTTGCCCAAATTAGAAGGTAAGCGTATGTTTCTACACCTTGCTCCGAAATCCTCAAAGTCGAAATAAACGTAAAATTACCTGTTATGCCTAAAATGAAGACTAACTCTGGTGCAAAAAAGCGCTTTGCCCTCACTGGAACTGGTAAAATTAAGAGGAAGCACGCCTACAAGAGGCACATCCTGACCAAAATGTCAAAAGTTCGTAAGCGCCATTTATCTAGTTCGGCTTTAGTTGATACCACAAACGAGGCGCTGATTCGTCGTTTACTCACTATAGGAAAATAATTCGTTAACCCCGTCAGTCTACAAGCGCCTCAGTGCCACTGACACTAATCAAGCCCCATGCCTAGATCCGTCAACCATGTCGCTTCCCGTGCCCGCCGAAAGAAAATTATGGCGATGGCCAAAGGGTATTTCACAACCCGCTCCACTGTTTATACCGTTGCTAAGAATGCAGTTGAAAAGGCACTTGGCTACTCATACCGCGACCGTAAAGCGCGTCGCCGCTACTTCCGCCAGTTGTGGATTGCTCGTCTTAACGCGGCAACCCGTCAGGAGGGTATGAGCTATTCCAAATTTATGGGTAAATACACCCGCTCAGGTATGGGAATGAACCGGAAAGTTTTGGCCGATTTGGCCATGAATCATCCCGATGCCTTTAAAACAATTCTGAATTCTTTGAATTAATTCTGAATTCTTTGAATTAATTCTGAATTCTTTGAATTAAAATTCGTGGATTCTGTTCCTCGGAATTTGTTGTAAAACGATTTCCAACGCATTCCTTTGTTTTATACTTTGCTTTTGGTAGGCAAGCAGTGAGGCTCTATTGTATCCTCCTACATAATAACGCTGAAACCATGGGAGAATGGCAATCATCACATCGAGTGTACTGACTAACCGTGTGGTCCGTATGGTCAATGTCAAGAATAGCGTATTGATCAGGAGAGAGTTCATCGCTTCTCGTTTTGATCCGCTATACCATTGACCAGCCCCCGGCAGAACAGCACTCATAACCATGGCTGCATTTGGATTGGGTCGTTTTGATGCCGAAATAGCGTGTTCATAATTTAATAGGTGTTCAGCTTCTACATCAAGCTGAAACAGATGATTTTTGCATTGATCAGTAGAGCCTAGATGGTGAAGGGCCACGGCGGCGAGAAGATGATAAATGTCGGCTTGATCGTTACCCGAATTGATGGTATCCAGCGAATACAATTCAGCCAATGCAGGCGCGAATTTTCCTTGTGCAATTCGATTTCGGGCACTAAACAGCAGTAGCCATTGAGCAAGAGGGTCTCCCACTGGGGTGGCTTGGATTGCCTCTTCGTAGAATCGTAGCGCTTGATTGGGTTGTGCAATCGAATCATAGCACTGCCCAATCCGCAGACAAACCAGGTTCTTGGATGAATACTGAGGACATTCATAGAGCAGACGATTGTATTCTAAAATGGCCAAATGAAACTTTTTATGGGCCTGTAATTTTTGACCATAGTCCCAAAGAAATGTTGTGTCTGTCATTTCGTCGGCCTTCTCAAAAATTACGTTTTTGGCCAACAAAGGGAGTCTATACCCTGTACCTAGCAAAATGAATAAAAGGATCAGCGTTTTCATGGTCTAGGGCATCGATGTCAAACGATCCACCAACTCGCTTTCCCACTTTTGGGTTTTAACTCGATTCATGTGGCGTGCCCATTGTCGGGTGCCAAACAAATTCCCCAAGTAAAAACCAGTGCTGAGCGCTGCGAATGTATATCCATAACCAGGTCTGCCCGTTGAAAATCCTCTGTAGCTGTTCCATGCATTGGCTGCCACAAACAAAAAACTCGTTAGTCCGTCTTTCCATGCGCCTGAGTATATTTTTCCGCTTCCCGGGATTATGGCGGATAGGATGACAGCCTTAGGGACAGAGTACGTGTTTGGGATGTTCTTTTGTTCAATCAAGCGATTAACCCCGATTTTCCAGGCATCGTTTCGGACGCTGTGGGGGTCCGAGGTCGTCAAAAGGAGGGTGTCCGAGGTCGTCAAAAGGAGGGTGTCGATGATGCCCAGTGCTGTACTGTATTTTTTTGCCCAAATTGCATCACGAGCACATTCAGATCGAACAGAAAGAGTGGTTTCCGGCGTCGAACGTTTACCGGATTCCAAAAACTGTTGCCCGATGGAAAGTGCTTTTTCAAAATCGCGTTCGATGCGCAAAGCATCTCGGAATCCAAACAAAATCGAAGTGTCGTCTGGTGCGTTAAAATGAAGTCTTTCCCATTCTAAACGTCCAAGTTGGGTTTGGCCGCTCGAGATCAAGTAACGTGCAAATCCGGTGCTCGTTTGATTCTGAGCCTTGGAAGTCATGGGAATGCAGGCTGTCATAAACAAACATAAAAATACATAAACCATGTATAATCGCTCTTCGTGTATAGAGTAATTCATGAAATAACTATGGATGGATCAGTTGGATTGGATCAAGATTGAGTCCGCTCGAAACATCAACTTCGTATGCGCCGCGGTTCCATCCATGACACCTTGATAAGCGGTCAAATGCAGCTCCTAAACCGGCTAAAACGCCTAGGTGCCGGATGGCGTGCAGTCCGTAGGTAGAGCAACTCGGATCAAACGTACAACTGATGGCATCCTGCGACGAAATGTTTTTTTTGTAGAATCGATAAGATGCAAAGGCGAGCCAATCCCATTCATGCCTGGGTGTTGGGGTTGGAACAGCAGCTGCTGTTTCATGCATCTGGTCAGTTGGCAGAATCAGCCATGAATGATCTGATTTACCGTTTGTGAGTGGCTGAGCCGCTGGGTAGGTTGCGGAACCGAGGATCGCGACGATAATGAAAATCGGGAGTTTGATCATTGATCACTATGTTTTTGTATTCGGTAGATTGAAACAACTTTTTGTCTTGGTCAAATATTTCATCGATCACTTCTGTGGGTATCGACACATTAGAAGTTTTTAGATACCTCCGGAAAAATTGTTTTCTCAATATCTTGCCATTTGGATGATAGAAAATAACTGATTTCAGTTGTCTTTCTTGACTGGCCAAAGCAATACTCCCCATTTTTTTGCGGGCTGCGGCTGGTGGAGACCAATTGCTGATGACAAGTCCCTGATCGGTTTTGACTGATGTCATTGTATAACCCGATTGTTCGAGTCCAAAACCGCCCAATTGTTGGTTTAAACTGAGGTGTAAGACACTGAGTTTAGGTTTTAACGTACTCGGCTTTACGCTGATCAATGTGTCATTTCGAATAGTCCACTGCACACTATCGACGAAAACCCAAGTTTCTTTCTCCGGGAATTTCACGTCAAAAATCAAGCGGCCAATACGAACATCATAGAAAACGGTACCCATAATCAAACCGGCTTCATTACTACCCACTGTTTTCGATTTGACTGTACATTCGGCTTTTATTCGATAAGCTTGTTGCCCTAAGATTGGGCTGCTCAAGGCTGAAAAAGTGTAGATGACCAAGCAAGTGGCGGTCAACTTGAGCAAAAAAAAGCGCCCGCGAAGGGCGCTCAAAAAGACGGATATAGGCATCATTACGAACCAGCGGACAAACTGCCGATGGCACTAAAAACAACGCTTACAGCAGTTCCTATCCAAAATGACAACTTCTCATTCTTAGATTTGTTGGAGTTAATGGCGACTACAAAAAAGCCAACAGGCCAGCAGCAGAAGCCCCAGGCAAAGGGTCCCCATTCCATGTCATCCAAACCAAATGCTGACTGCTGAAGGCCATGTTGAGCGAACACCATGGCACTGCTGGATGATGTGGTACTGAAGGTTGGGGTGGATAATTCCTGCTCGAGTTGATCGAGGGCGGCCATCTCTGATTGATATGTTTGCTCATCCAACATGAAATCGGAAGCAGTCGTTGTGGCCATCGACCATGAGGCCATGAAGCAAATAGAAAGGGCTAAAATGATTTTTTTCATAAGTTGGATTTTAATTTTCAAAGATATTAAGCAGTATGATTTGAAAATCCTATTATCAAAATTTAATTCAGACTACCGAGTGCCTTACCGATGCTGTCCAGCGCCTGTTCTATTTCGTCGGCGGTGATGCACAAGGGGGGTGCTAAGCGTATAATATGACCATGGGTTGGTTTGGCCAAAACGCCCCGTTCCATCATGCGGAGGCATAGGTTCCACGCCATATCATCAGCTTTTTCCTCTATGTCGCTGCCTACAACCAAAGCATTAAGCAATCCTTGACCCCGAACCTTCTTGATGATCGGGTATTTACGCTGAAGGTCCATCAAGCCTGATCGAAGTTGTTCGCCCCTTTTTACGGCATTATCTATCAATCCTTCCTCCTGTAAAACCGATACAGCCTCCATAGCCACGCGACAAGCCACCGGATTACCTCCAAATGTTGAGCCGTGTTCACCGGGTTTGAGTGTGAGCATCACTTCATGGTCGCCCAATACAGCACTAACCGGATAAACACCGCCGCCAAGGGCTTTGCCCAAAACAACCAAATCGGGTCGCACATGCTCATGGTCGCAGGCCAACATAGATCCCGTTCGGCCCATTCCTGTTTGAATTTCATCGGCAATCATCAACACGCCATACCGTGAACATAAGGCGCGCACCCCTGTTAAATATCCTGGGTCTGGCACCACAACACCCGCCTCACCTTGAATCGGTTCAAACATAAACCCAGCAACATTAGGCTGAGAAAGAGCTTTTTCCAGCGCCTCCAGGTCGTTGTAAGGAACAATATTATAGCCAGGCACAAAGGGGCCAAAGCCCCGTCGTGCGGAAGGGTCGGTAGATGAGGAAATGGCACCAATCGAACGCCCCCAAAAATTTCCTTCCGCAAAGACCATGACGGCTTGGTTTTCTTCCACTCCTTTGACATCATAGGCCCATCTTCGGGCCAGTTTTACGGCACTCTCAGCCGCTTCAACCCCCGTATTCATCGGGAGGAGCCGATCGTAGCCCAACAATTGGGTCATGTATTGTGTATATTGACCCAGCAGGTTGTGGTGAAAGGCCCTGCTGCACAAACTCAGCTCAGCGGCTTGTTCTATAAGTGCACCCACGATTCTTGGGTGTGTGTGCCCTTGGTTGACGGCAGAATAGGCCGATAAAAAATCCAAATACTCATGACCTTCTACATCCCATACCCGGCTGCCTCGTCCTTTTTTCAGTACCACGGGCAATGGGTGATAATTATGGGTGCCAAAACGATCCTCCAAGTCGATTGCTTCGCTTGTTTGAATCGATTGAGGATTGAATGGTGAATGGGCAGAGGTGTTCGTCGGTTTTTTGGTTACCGTGGCAAGTTCAGTCATAATAATTTAATAACCGGGTTGATTTATTTTCCTTTTTTCTTATCTTTGCGCCCTGTCTTTGGTTGCGATCTGATGAATGTTTGGAAAGTAACAAAGATAGCCAAAAACGAACGAAATGTCGAGAATATGTGATTTGACCGGTAAGAAGGTCATCGTAGGAAACAGGGTTTCTCACTCCAACATCAAGAGTAAGAGGCGTTTTTATCCCAATCTGCAAACCAAGAAATTTTTCATTCCTGAAACCGGCGAATGGATTACCCTCAAGGTTTCAACCAGTGCCATCCGCACCATCAACCGGAACGGCATTTCGGCGAGCATCGCCAAATTTTTGCGCAACGGTAAAATCTGATCCCAATCATGGCTAAGAAAAGTAAAGGCAACCGCATTCAGGTAATCTTGGAATGTACTGAGCACAAAACCAGCGGAATGCCTGGTATGTCGCGCTACATCACAGTGAAGAACAAGAAAAATACAACGGAGCGCATGGAACTGCGTAAATACAACCCTGTATTGAAGAAAATAACGGTACATAAAGAAATCAAGTAATGGCAAAGAAAGTTGTGGCCACCCTCAAACGGGAGGCATCTGAAACCGAAAAAATCGTGAAGGTCATTCGCACCGCACGTTCACCAAAGACTGGAGCCTACACCTTTAAGGAGGAGTTTGTTACGGCTTATAAGGTGAAAGACTTCTTCTCTAAATAGCCATTGATTGCTCGCCCAACTCAGCGGCCAGCATCTTCTTCTATGCCCGGACAGCCCTTGCTGAATCCGGGCTTTGTGGTCGTAAAGCAGATCAATCAGCAGCATGGGAATATTTGATTTTTTCCGCAAAAAACTCAACCGCGAAGCGCTCGTTCAGGGAATGGAGCGAACTCGTGAGGGTTTCTTTTCAAAAATTTGGCGCTTGTTTACCGGGGGTCAGGTTCTCGATGATGAGATGCTTGACCGCCTCGAAACCCTGCTCATTGAGGCCGATACGGGTGTTGATACGACCGCAAAGATCATTCGAAACCTTCAGGAGCGTTCAAAATCGGAAAACGGACTGAAAGGGGAGCGGCTACAGGAGGTGTTTCGCGAAGAAGTCATGTCTTTATTGCAGCAAGCACCCGAAGCTGACTTGGATTTTTCGCGCACAATCGACCATCACCCGCATGTGATTTTGGTGGTCGGAGTCAACGGCGTTGGAAAAACCACAAGTATTGGAAAGTTGGCCTGGCACTACAGGCAAGCCGGCAAGAAAGTGGTTGTGGGCGCGGCTGATACTTTTAGGGCTGCAGCGATCGAACAACTCCAGGAGTGGTCGCGTCGGGCCGACAGTCGGATTGTTACCCAAAAAATGGGATCGGATCCTGCATCAGTGGCCTTTGATACGCTGAGTTCGGCACTGAAGCATGGTGAGGAGGTGGTCTTGATCGATACAGCAGGTCGCCTACACAATAAATCAGGCCTCATGCAAGAATTAGGAAAAGTGCGATCCGTTATGTCGAAGGTCATCCCGGAAGCCCCCCATGAGGTCTTATTGGTGCTTGATGCCTCGACGGGTCAAAACGCATTGGAGCAGGCCAGAATTTTTGGTGAAGTGACACAGGTTACGGGTCTGATTCTCACCAAACTCGACGGAACAGCACGGGGCGGCATTGTGGTGGCCGTGAGTGATCAACTAGGAATCCCCGTACGCTATATCGGTGTGGGAGAAAAGGCGGAGCACCTACAGCCTTTCGATCGCCATGCCTTTGTGGATGCCTTGTTCAGCGATGCTACCGCATGAGGGCGCGTGGAACCGCTCCTGCCCGAGTGCATGTTGTGACTCTAGGTTGCTCTAAGAATACGGTCGATTCCGAAAATTTGGTTACGCAGCTAAAGGCGGGAAATATACCCGTTACCCATGGCACAGCCGACAAGGGCGCGCGCATTTGGGTAGTCAATACATGTGGATTTGTTGAGCAAGCCAAACAAGAATCGATCGATACCATATTGGGATGCATCGATGCCAAAGAAGCGGGGCAGATCGACAAACTTTATGTGACCGGTTGTTTGAGCCACCGCTACCGCGACCAACTCGAAGAGGAAATGCCCCAAGTTGATGCTTTTTTTGGGACAATGGAATTGCCCCGCCTGCTCAAAACCTTGGGTGCCGATTACCGACATGAACTACTGGGAGAACGTCTGATTTCTACGCCCCGCCACACCGCGTTTATGAAAATTGCTGAGGGTTGCAACCGCCCATGTGCCTTCTGTGCCATTCCCCTGATGCGCGGACGCCATGTTTCGCGACCCATAGAGGAATTGGTGAATGAAGCACAAAATTTGGCAAAGAAGGGCGTCAAGGAGCTGGTACTCATCGCTCAGGATTTGACTTACTATGGTTTGGATCTCTATGGCAGCCGGAGACTGTCTGATTTACTGGTCGAATTGGCCCAAACGTCAGGAATACAGTGGATACGCTTACAATACGCGTACCCATCGCAGTTCCCTACAGACATCCTTCCGATCATGCGCGATGTACCATCGATCTGTCGTTACCTCGATATGCCGCTGCAGCACGCTTCAGACCCAATGCTTCGACAAATGCGGAGGGGGATTACCGCTGCACGTACAGAGCATTTGCTCGATGAGATTCGTAGACAAGTGCCGGGCATTCATTTGCGCACCACACTAATCAGCGGTTTTCCGGGTGAGTCCAATGCCGATCATGCCACCCTCATGAAATTCGTAGCGCGGCAGAAATTCGATCGATTGGGGGTATTTACCTATTCTCATGAAGAGAATACCGCCGCATTTAATCTTACGGATGACGTGCCTGCTGCCCTTAAGGAAGAACGAATGGAGGAGATTATGGCGCTCCAACAGGAGATTTCACAGGAGTTAAATGAGCAAAAGATCGGACAGGTGCTTACCGTTTTGATGGAGCGGCGAGAATCTGGATTTTGGGTGGGAAGAACTGAATTCGACTCGCCAGAAGTAGACAATGAAGTTCTGGTTGATGCTGAGGCCTGTGGGAACATTGAACCAGGAACTTTCGTTCCAATACGCATTACAGGTGCGGAGGCCTTTGATTTGTATGGAGTACCTGTGCTTGATATGGCCTAACCACCGGATCCTCAAGCTGATGTTTCCCAATGGCTAACTTCTCTGTTTCATACCGTAGCATGAGGCAAACTGGGTCATTTTCCAAACTGGTGCTAGACTACACCGAAGGAAAACAGAATATGCGGGATGCGTTCCCCAACAATATTGATCTGGACTCCATCATTCAGGCAGCCCATCTTCAGAAAGAGCGTGATTCAGCCTTGCGCAGGGGGGTTTCGGATCGCATCCATGAGTTGTATTCTTGCATCGATCAGCCCAATATCGACGACAAACAACTGGCACGCTTAGGACATGAAAATACCCGTTTCGTTGTCACGGCCCACCAGCCCATTCTACTGGGTGGTCCGCTTTATGTGTTTTACAAGTTGAGCAGTGTCGTGGCGCTGGCCAAGCGGCTCAACGAACAACCGAATAAGAAGGATCTTCACTTTATTCCGTTGTATTGGGTGGGTGATGAAGACCACGACATTGAGGAAATTGGCCATTGTCATGTTTTGGGTAAGAAAATTAGTTGGATGCCGAAACAAGGTGGGGCCACGGGTCGGATGTTGATTGAAGATGCCGAGGCGTTTTTGTCTCCCCTTGAGGCCATTTTGGGCCATCGGCCGGAGTCGGACCGATGGATGCGATTGGCGCGTGACTGCTACCGAAACGGAATTACGCTTTTGGAGGCAACTGTGCGCTGGACGGACGCCCTTTTTGGTTCGGCAGGTTTGGTCGTCTTTTCCGGAGATGATCCTCGATTAAAAAATATGGCCTTGCATTTGTGGGAGAAAGAAATCAATCAGCGGTTTTCGGGGGATGCAGCGCTAAGGGGCAGTGATCAACTTGTAGAAATGGGGTATCACGCGCAAATTTCACCGAGATCGGTTAACCTTTTTTGGCTGGAAGATGAAAGTCGTTCGCGCTTGATGCGTTTGGAAGATGGTGGATGGCAAGCTGGCGAGCAAGTTTGGGCCAATGACCAGGCCATGATTCATCAAATCCATGCCGATCCGGGCATGATTAGCCCGAATGTTGTGCTCAGGCCTTTATATCAAGAATTTCTACTTCAATCTGCGGCCTTCATTGGCGGTCCCGCAGAGCTTGCTTACTGGCTTCAGCTTTACCCGGTCTTTCAAGAGGCGGGCGTAGACTTCCCCCCCGTACTTCCGCGTGCATCAATTATGCTGATGGATGCAGCGATGTGTAAGCGTTGGGAACAATTGGAATTAACGGATGATATGTTTTTTCAGTCAAAGGAAGACTGGGTTCGCTATTATTTAAATCAGCAGTCAGAAAGCAGACTTTCTGATTTTGAATTGATCGAAAAGATCCGACAGGGTTATTTGCAATTGTCGCAGGAGGCAGCAATGATTGACCCCAGCTTGAAGTCTTTTGTATTGGCTGAGCTCACTAAAGCTGAAAAATCGGTCGAATCTATTGCACATCGGGTACTGAAAGCCCGAAAGCAGAAAAGTGAGGTCCAAATTAATCGTTTGCACCAATTGCATGACCGGCTGTTTCCAGACAATAAACTACAAGAACGGTATGACAATTTTTTGGGTTGGGTGGCGTCCGATCCAGATCTTGAACTCTTCGATTATTGCCTGCACCACCTGGATTATCCGGCCCATTACTTTTCAATTGTACGCCTTAGCGTTTAATTCAATACATGCTGCCATATGTCGTTGCCAAAGGCGAAGACCATCAGGAGCAACACAATTGCCATACCCACATACTGAGCGCCAATGAGCACTTTCTCGGGTACAGGACGTCGAATAACCATTTCGATCAACAGAAACAGCACATGACCACCGTCCAATGCCGGTATGGGCAACAGATTCATAAAAGCAAGAATCATAGAAAGCAAGGCTGTGGTCATCCAGAAGCGATACCAGATCCAATCACCTCCGTACATTTTCCTGGCAATGGCTATAGGCCCCACCAGTGATTTTTCGACCGGGATTTCTCCACTGAATACCTTCCCAAAGCCCCGTACATTGTCGGCAATGGTCGACCAGGCCAAGGCAGCCCCAGCCGGGATGCTTTGCGCTAAACTGAATTCCTGACGGGCCGTCTTGAGCTGCTCCAATTCCGGATAGATACCGATCGTGCCCTGTTCACTGACGGTCAAATCCGATTGCATTGTTTCGCCCTCACGCAAATATTGAATGGGCACTGTTTTGGATGCGCGTGCCTTGAGTATCTCCTGAAGCTGATCGAAAAAAAGGATGGGCATTCCATCGATGCTGATTATGCTATCGCCTGCTTCCAGACCGGCAGCCTCAGCCGGCATGCCCTGAACTATTTCTCCCAGACGGAATCGATGGCGTGGTGCGAGAAAGGATAGACCATTTTCTGCTTCTAACAACTTGCCGGCCATGTTGGCAGGTAGATTAATCAAACAAGACTTTCCATCTCTCATCACTTGAATCTGGTTGTCTTCACCCAGAAAAACATCCATAGCCATAACCTCATCAAACCGTTCTACTTTCTTCCCATTCAGAGCGATAATTCGATCACCTGGTTGAAAGCCTACCTCCCGGGCAATGGGTCCAACAGCGACACCATGGGAAAGTGCCTGATTAGGCAGATATTCCTGACCGTAGTACCAAAAAATACCTGAAAAAATGAGAATACCCAATAGTGCATTGACCGTTACCCCGCCGATCATCACGATCAACCTCTGCCAAGCCGGTTTGGAACGAAACTCCCACGCCTGGGGTTCTGACTTCATGGCGTTTGTATCGAGCGACTCATCGATCATGCCGCTAATCTTCACGTACCCGCCCAGGGGGAGCCATCCCAAGCCATACTCAGTATCGCCTTTTTGGATGGAAAAGAGTTTTTTGCCCCATGCGTCGAAGAATACATAAAATTTTTCGACACGAATGCCAAACAGGCGGGCGGCGGCAAAATGCCCCCATTCATGCAGCAATACTAAGATAGTAAGCCCAAGGAGCATTTGGGCGATCATGATGAGTATATCCATGAGGGAAATAAAACGCAAAAATACGAGGTTCGGCGTATGGGATGGCCAAGATAAAATCGGATATTTCGATCATGTCTGAACGCCTGCAATTGAGTCTACTGTTATCTCATGTCGTGAGTCGGCAAGCGGTTGTCCTTGAGGCAGCTTTTCGAACCCGTCATATTCCATTAAGCGTAGAACAATTTCGCCTAATGTATCTGGTTTGCCATCAGCCCGCTGCCCACCAAGAGTTCTATGCCCGTAAACTGGGACGTGATCGCTCGTCGCTTACCCGAATGCTGCAGCAACTTGAAAAGGCCAAAATGTTGGTGCGCGCTCCTTCTGATCATGACCGAAGGAGTATGCATGTAGAACCATCGCTGGAAGGGGCCGAATGGACTCATCAAGCGAAATTGGTGGCCGATGAGGCGATGCGGCAATTGTGGGAAGGCATTGCAGCAGAGGAGCGGGAGCTGCTTAATGGACTCCTCGTGCGTCTACGCGGAAATTCTTAATGAATGTCTCGATGCCGACCCATTGAAAGTTCATTCACCAATTTCATTGACCCAAATCTGTCTTACAAGATTACTCCTTCGACAAAAATGTTCTTGCCATCAAGGTTGGCTCGAACTCGGGTTGTTTATGCGATCGGCAGCCTCATCCAGCATCTGTTGGCATTGTGTAATGAGGTTTGTTGCCTCGTTATACAAACCCAAGCTGTCGTCGAGGCTGCCCTCGTCTTGTTGCAGGCGCGCCATCAAAGCACGAATTTGGTTCATCTTGGCTTCGATCGATGAAGGGGATGCCTTTATGGGTTCAGTCATAAACACGAAGATAATTACAACTTTGTAAATGACGCGGTTTTGGCTGTTTTCTGCACCATAAATACATGATTTTGCAACAGATTGGGGTCTCAATGGTATATTTGATCCGGAAAAACTATGATCAAAAGTAATAAGCCCTATGTGGTTGGGGTTGGAGGCGGGAGCGGATCTGGAAAAACAACTTTCCTAACATGCCTCACCCATCGATTAGACCCAATACAATGTACCTGCATTAATTTGGATCACTATTACAGATCCCTATCTGAGCAACCACGTGATTCAAAAGGGGAAGTAAACTTTGATCTGCCTGAATGTATCGACCATGAGGCGTTTCTCACTGATTTTCACAGACTGTGCATGGGTAATGAGGTGATCAGGAAGGAGTATACATTTAATCAGGCAGGTAAAGAACCCGAAATGATTCGGCTTCTACCCAATCCCGTACTTCTGGTTGAAGGCCTTTTTTTGTTTCATTTTAAGGAAATCATGAACGAACTACAATTAAAAGTTTTTCTGGATGCGCCCGACGAACTACGTCTTCTTAGGCGTATTACCCGCGACGGAAACCAACGTGGATATCCCGAAGAGGTAGTGCGTTATCAATGGGAAAATCATGTTAAGCCCGCTTTTGTTTCCTTTATTGAACCGTTTTTGCCTGAATGCGATTTAATTATTCCGCATAGCCGCGACAACCATGCCGCGGTTGATGTTTTGGCCACATATATAAACCAAAAAATTCAATGGAGAACCGTTTTGGAATCATAGGTCTGGGACGATTTGGCAGCACAATTGCACGCAAGTTGTCTGAACGTGGGGCGGAAGTGATGGTTTTTGATAAGTCTGAAGATAATGTCAATGCTTTGAGGGATGATGTAGCCTATACAGCCTGTCTCGATTCAACCGATATTCGGGCACTGAAAGAGCAGAACATTACGGATTTGGATGCTGTGGTTGTGGCCATTGGAGAAAATTTTGAGGCGCTGTTACTCACAACAGTAAATCTATTGGAGTTGGGTGTTAAGCGGGTCATTGCTCGTGCTTCGACCCCTCAACAAAAAATGGTTCTTGAGAAAATTGGGGTAAAAGAAATCTTGTCGCCAGAAGATGAGGTGGGTATTTCGGTAGCCGGACGTCTCATCAATCCTGATTTGGTAAGCTACTTTCAACTGCCCGACGACTATCAAATTGTTGAGTTGAAGGTGCCGCCAAGGGTAGCCAATAAAACGGTTTCTGAGATTGACTTGCGTAATACCTATCACCTCAACCTCATCACTTTAAGAAGGGCATTTGAGGTTAAGGGTTCGGATGGCCAAAACAAAGACGAATACCATATTTTGGGTGTCCCTAAATCTGATACCATGCTTTATGACAAAGATTATTTGTTGCTACTCGGAAAGAGTATAGATGTGGAGCGATTTCAGGAGGTGAATCGATAAGCGACATCGCTTGAGGTAAACCGATCATAGACATCGTTCTTGAAGCGAGCCCATAACACATCGAATCTGAAAAAAAAGGGGGGGGCTATCGTTCACCTCGGTAGCCCGATTCTTTGAATATTTCGCTGGTAGATTTTGTTAATAGTTCATGAAGACTCATCTCTGGATGTTTCTTCATAAACCGCTCCACAATTCCGTTGCCGATCCATTCCCCCAACCGTGGTGGTGCCTTAGGATCCAGTTCGAGTGTGGCCGGCCCATCCTCTAAAAAGCGACTTTTCGAACGTCTTTCGCTGGAAAAAATCAAGTTTTGGGTCATTAAATATTGCCAAATATCTTTTTCATACTGTTTTGCCCAGGAGACTTGGGCGCCTGTGTACCGAAAAAGGGATGAATCGGATATTCCAGGTAGCAGTCTTCTGATGGCATAATGGATCTTGCCTGAAGTGATCATTTCTTCAAGTAGTGAGGCAGTCGATTGAGGGGGTGATATTTGGTCCTGCACCAGCAGGCGAAGGGCATCGGCTATTAAATAATCGCGCGTCATCCTGCGCGTCTGGTATTCATAAATATAGGGGGCAGTCGAATAGTAGCGGTAATTTTGCCCGAGGTAGGTGTCGAGACCGATGAGTAGGTCACCACGATCGTCTAATGCCGCCTGGTACCGGAATCCGCTCAGAAATGTGGTGATCTGCCTGGGCGTCGGGCTGTCAAATGCCTTTCTGAAACGGGCAATGGCACTGGGCAGGTTTTTGTAGAGCAGGGGGTCTTTTTCAATGGGAAAGGAGTTTAATATATCGGTGGTGAGGCTATCTGTGTATCGATCACGTTGAAAGGCACAGAGGTAATCTGCCGTGATGTTGCTGTCCGATGGACCCATTCCAAGCATTTCTTCTACCAAAAGTGCATAGAAAATGGGGTGGTCATTGCGCAGGAGCGCTACCTGTGCAGGCCCATTTTCTGCAGCCTGAGCTAATTTCTGTTCGAACCGAACCACCTTTGGTTCCAAGTCTGGAACTGTTTCATCTTCAACTTCATCCGTGCAGCCCGAGATCCAGACAGAAGATCCGAGCAGGAGGGCCAACATAAATGAGGGCCATAACTTTACATGGGGTATAATAGGAGTCGTCATACAGCGTTGCAAATCACGATATTTGCACGATGTTTTACAAGTATTTATCCAATATGCTACAAATACAATCGCTTCGCTTTCTGGTGTTTTATGGGATTCTTGCTGTTGGTCACATGCACATGAGTTGGGTTCGGGCACAAGGCCAGTTATCTGATGTACAATGGCAGTTTCAAGTGGAAGGCAATCTGACGCGAATGGCTCCTCAAACGAGAAATATTAATCGGGATGGGGTAGGACCAGGCTGGGGATTGGGCCTTCGCGCTCAATTGCCTATTCAAGGAAATTTGGCCGCTTATTCGGGACTCTCTGTGGTTCGTTCGGCCTTTGGAGCCAGCATAGATTCTGGCAGGTTCCTCAAACGTGATGGTGGCCAGGTGGTGGCACCTGATGTAGCCTATCGCTATCAAACCACTGCTTTCCGGTTGCCTGTTGGTCTCCTTTTGGAGAGTCAGGATCCGGAATTGCCTGTTATTGTAGCTGGCGTTGGACTCCACCTGGATGTTTTGATGAGCCGCCGGGCACGTGTAGCTAATTTGCCGGCTGTTTTCGATCCAGATGAGTATTTCGACATCATGAAAGTACGTGATTACGTTACTGATGGCACCCAAGAAGACCGGATCAGTCGATTTAGAGCGGGTTTGCACATCATGTTGGGCACCGATGTGGAATTTGGAGCAGGCAACAAGGTGCGGTTGGCAGCGAATTTAGATACCGGACTCAGTGATGTCATCCGAGGCAATTCTGTTTCAGCCCGACAAAGCGCTTTCTACCTATCGGCGGCCTATACATTGGGTCGTTAATGCGCATAACAGTTGTTCAGTTTAATCCGCTCATTGGGCATGTGGAAGCCAATGCACGGCGAATCATTGATCAGTCTATCGCTTGCCGTGATCGGGGCATAGACTTAGTGGTATTCCCCGAATTGGCCTTGTGTGGCTATCCGCCCCTGGATCTACTCGAGTCCGAGCATTTGGTAGAATTGTGTAGGCAATGGGCTTCGAACATTGCCCAGCAAACAAATGGGATAGCCGTTATTTTTGGATTACCTCTAATAAATCCGCTTTCATTTGGCAAATCATTGCTCAACGGTGCTTGTCGGACCGGTGATGGCCAGGTTCAACAATTGTGGGCAAAGTCACTATTGCCCGATTATGATGTGTTCGACGAGGGCAGGTATTTTGCCCCTGCGCCCCCCCACTACAACCAACTTTGGACGCATGGTGGGGTTCGTATTGCCGTTAGCATATGCGAAGATCTATGGCATCATTCACTGAGCAATCTCTACGAAAGAGATCCTTTGGATGATATTCTATATACCCAGGCCGATTGGATTCTGAATATTTCTGCATCCCCTTATCATATGGGAAAGGAAGCCCTTCGCCATTCTGTTTTATCTGAGGTGAGCGCAAGGTTGAGGAAGCCCCTTTTGTATGTCAACACCTGTGGAGCACAAGCCGAGCTTATTTTCGATGGCGGGAGTGGATTTTATGATGCCAATGGATGGAAAGTAGCGTCACTTCCCTGCTTTGAGTCTGTAGAAGCTGATGTAGACTGGTCATCTGGTGTTTGGTCGCCTGGGCCGGGATGGCAAGTACAGGAGCAAGGGGCTTCGTTTTCTGATCATGAACTGAATTTGCTTCGCAGTGCACTTGTGTTGGGGATTAGAGATTTTTTTTCAAAACAGAATTTGAATAAGGCCGTAATCGGATTATCGGGAGGAATCGATTCGGCATTGGTGACCGTGTTGGCGGCTGAGGCACTCGGAAGTGATCGGGTTACGGCAATTTTATTGCCGTCTCCTTATTCATCAGCGCATTCGGTCGATGACAGTTTAGCGCTTGCTGATCGATTGGGCATTCAATGCATACGTATTCCAATACATTCCGCATTCTTCGCCCATATGGAGTCGCTTGAGCAGGCCTTTGGCAGGCCGTTGCAAGACCTAACCGAGCAAAATTTGCAATCTAGAATCCGTTGTGCATTGCTTATGGCTGCGGCGAATGAATGGGGCGCCGTGCTCCTCAACACGTCCAATAAAAGTGAAATGTCGGTTGGTTACGGCACCTTGTATGGGGATACCTCTGGTGCTCTTTCGGTATTGGGCGATTTGTTAAAAACAAGGGTATATAGGTTAGCAAGGCACATAAACAAATCTGGCCCTTTGATTCCTGAACATATCATTGAAAAAGCGCCAAGTGCTGAATTAAAACCGGGTCAGGCCGATAGTGATGATTTGCCGCCTTATGATGTCTTGGATGCAATTCTGGAATTGTACGTAGAAAAAGGATTGGCCCAAGATCGATTGATGAACCTTGGATTCGATGAGCATTTGATTCAAAAAGTTATCAGAATGGTCGACGCCTGCGAATTCAAGCGTTTTCAAAGTCCCCCGGTTTTGAAGGTAACAGCGAAGGCATTCGGTCGTGGACGCGTGATGCCCTTGGTTGGGAAACTGGTATTTTAGTCACCCCTGAAAAAAGGCTGGCAAAACCTTTGATCGATTAATTTCCCAGTAATTGTCCCTTCGCGTCGCGAAACTCAAAATGATTCAAACCAAAGCCAACGTCTTCTTTCAATTGAATCCACTTTTTGTATTTCCACCACCATTTAAGAGGGTGGTTTAACAAACCTGAGGTCAGGTAAGCCTTCAGATACGGATTGAGGTGGATAGACTTCACCATCAATTTTTCTTCGGTCAATAAAAACTCCAGCCTGCTTTCAAGTTGATCTGCGGCCTGAATACTGGGCTGAACGGTGCCTGATCCCATGCAAGCGTTGCAAACCTCCTGGGCTGTTACACTCACCTCTTGCCGAACCCGTTGACGGGTAATTTGAAGTAAGCCAAATTTGCTGATGGGTAATATGGTGTGTCGGGCACGGTCAGTTTTCATGCATTCAGTAAGCCGATCGAATACTTGTTTTCGATGAGCGGGTGGATTCATATCAATGAAATCGACCACGATGATGCCGCCCATATCCCTTAATCGAAGTTGACGAGCAACTTCTTCTGCTGCTTCCAAATTGATGTTCAGAATATGCTCGTCGCGTTCGGTCGCTTGTTTTCCCCTGGCTCCACTGTTCACATCGATAACATGCAACGCCTCGGTGTGTTCGATCACCAAATAGGCACTGCTGCTGAGGTTCACGTGTTTGCCCAGTGCTGCCATGATTTGTTTATCGACACCATGGTGTTCAAACAAACCGATTTTACCCTTGTGGAGCTTAACGATCTCTGTTTTCTCTGGCGCTATGCTGCCGATGTAATCGCGGATGTCCTCCCAATTACGCGGATCATCAACGTAAATATGTTGAAAGGTATCATTAAACACATCGCGCAGAATACCAGTGGTTCGCGCCATTTCTTGCACGACCCTGGCTTTCGGCTCCATCCCTTTAAGCTTGAGCATGGTTTTCTGCCACTTTTCAATCAGTTCCTTGATATCGGCAGTGAGTTCTTCGGTACTGCATTGTTGAGCGGCAGTTCGCACAATCACGCCGTAGTTCTTGCGTAGGGCGGCGGATGCGATTCCTTTCAAACGTTTTCGTTCGTTTTGTTGGGTTACCTTTCTGGAGATATTGATCGACTCAGAGAAGGGGAGAAGCACGCAGTAACGACCCGCTAAGCTGATATCGGTGGAAATTCTGGGGCCTTTCGTTCCAATGGGCTCTTTAGTAACCTGTACCAAAATAACCTGACCCCGCTGTAGAATACCTTCTATTTTTCCATTTTTATCGGAAGTAGGGCTTAAACTAATATTCTCGATCGATGCTGACTTTCTTTTGCCGGAAATCAGCTCCTGTAGGTATTGATTAAACTCCTTAAAAACAAGTCCTAGGTCCTGGAAATGTAGGAATGCGTCTTTTTCTGAACCAATATCAACAAAACAAGCATTCAGTGCAGGGGTAATTTTGTTGACCCGGCCCAAGTAGATATCACCCACCTGAAAGTGTTGGTCATTCTGCTGACTTGTGAGTTCAATAAGGCGACGATCTTCGGTAGTGGCCATTTCGAAGCCATTATCCAAAGATCTTATGTACATTGATTTTGCCACAATAAAAATAGTTACAAAGGTGATTGCGCACCTTCGATGAATCTAAAAATTACTTGCTAGACGCTCTAGCAAGTGTTTTTACTTCTTTTTGTGGCGATTCTTTCTGAGACGCTTCTTCCTTTTGTGGGTGGCGATTTTGTGGCGTTTTCTTTTTTTACCGCAGGGCATAACAAATAAATTAAGGTTTTTGAAACTGACGGATGTACTCATCGACCTGCTGGTGCAGTTCGGGATCGGGTACGAGTCCTTTGTATTGATTTAAGAAGTAGAGGGCACTATCTGAATTGCCCATTTCGTGGTAGGCTTCACCTAAGCCTAGATAGGCATCGGGGTAAGCAGGATACCACTCAATGATCTGACGAAAACGTGCCACCGCCTTGGGGAGTTGGCCACTGGTGATGGCCATTCGTGCCAAATGATAGTTGGCGCGAAGGTGACGGGGTTCGTTTTGGGTGATATTTCGCAGGCGCATGATGCCTTCCATCGGGTTAGCGGAGGTGAGGACAACCGCTCTTGCCCAATCAGCCTGAATATCGAGATTGGTCGAATCGAGTTTCGACGCTCTTTGCAGGGTCTCTAAGGATTCCCCAAACAAGAATTTTTGAATGTTGCTGTCGGTAGAGAGCTCAGCAGCGTGCATAAGCATAGAGCCTGCAGCATGCAAGGCGCTGCTGCTTCCCGTTTGGCGTGCGCCATAGAGCCGAGAGAGCGCAGAGGCAGCGGGTAAACCCTTTTTATTCCAAAATGCACTCAATCCCTCATACATCATGGCGCGTTGCTCGGGATTCGTGAGGGTATCTATGGCTTTTTCCATTCCAGCAACCTTTTTGCGTTCTTCCTCATTGAGCGACTGATTGGCCTCCTCCCAAATTTGGGTTTCGGGAAGCGGGGACTCTTGATCGGATTGAGCAGGTCCCGTTGTTGCAGGAGCCGTCCTGTTTCCAAAGAAATAGATGCTTAGTGCTGCTGCGAGCAGAATGACCACCCAAATAACTTGCTTGCTGCTCATCGGTTAATCATCTTCGCCCGGTAAGGGCAAGCCATTCAGCTCGGCTTGAAAAATTTTAGAAGGCTTGAAATGTGGGATGATCCGCTCCTCTAACTGTATGGCACTTTTTTGCTTGAAATGATAGCCCACTTTCGCCGAACGTTTTCTGGCCTGGAAAGACCCGAACCCACGAATATAGAGTGTTTCGCCCGAACCTAATGCCTGCTTAATGTTCACCAAACAGGCCTCAAACACCTGATGAACATCGACACGTTCTATCCCCGTTTCTTGGGCAACTTTTTGTATGAGGTCGGCTTTAGTCATCTTCAAATTTTCAGAATGTAAGGAAATTAATTCCCTAATATTGCTGAAGAAATGCAAAGATACGAGAAAAGCAAACAAAACGCAACTGCTTAACCGTGAAAAAGGAAGAACGAGGGCATGCCGTAAGCGAAAGGGTACAATCCGGATTGGCATCTGATTTACTGAATTGGTATGACGAAACGAAGCGCAGCCTGCCTTGGCGAGGGTCTCATGATCCTTATCATATCTGGGTTTCAGAAATAATGCTGCAGCAAACCAGGGTTGATCAGGGGATGGGTTTTTACTTGAAATTCATCGAACGATTCCCCGATGTAAAGCATTTAGCCGCAACCAGTGAACAAGAGGTTTTGGCCCTATGGCAAGGATTAGGATACTACTCTAGGGCGTTGAATTTGCATCAATCGGCCAGGATTATCGCAGAATCGCACAACGGTTGCTTTCCTGAGAAGGCAGCGGATTGGATTAAACTACCCGGTGTGGGCGTCTACACGGCATCAGCCATTGCCTCTATCGCATTTGGCGAACCGAAGGTGGCCGTTGATGGGAACGTTTTGAGGGTTATTGCCCGCTTGACTTGTGAATCTGGTGCTATTTCTGATGCAAAAGTGCGTAGGGGCATTACCGAAAGGGCACAGTCGTTGATTTCAACAACGAGGCCAGGCGATTTTAACCAGGCAATGATGGAATTAGGGGCGTTGGTTTGCACCCCTAAGCGACCAAAATGTGAATTTTGCCCCATTTCTCATTATTGTCGTTCGAAAGTACTCGATCAAGTGCATCAGTATCCAGTCATTCAACCCAAAGTTCCGCCGAGGCTGGAGAATATGTGGTATATTCTATATTTCAACAAGGATGGGGTATATGTACAGCAAAGAGGAAGCAGCTCCATTTGGCGAAAAATGTGGGCGTTTAAGTCAGTATCTGAGGATGCGTATAAAACCCTCCTCCAAGCCGAAATTCAGGTTGCACACGCGACCCCATCACCAGAATTGGAACGCCGAATGGAACATCGCTTGACCCATCGTTTGTTGCGCATTTATTTGCTTCCTTTTCGATGTGGTGTTGGATTTACAGATGATTCTCTTATTTTTGTCACCTACAAGGAACTTAAAAACTATCCATTTCCGGTGGTTTTTACTAAATATTTAAAAGAAATAGGCTTATGGGAGGGCTAAACAAGGTTATGCTCATTGGGAATTTGGGAAAGTCTCCTGAAATTCGGGTTCTGGATAATGGCAGTAGGGTAGCTACCTTCCCACTGGCTACCACTGAAAGTTATAAGGACCGAGATGGTGTTCGTCAATCCAAGACTGAATGGCACAATGTAGTGTTGTGGAGGGGTTTAGCAGACTTAGCAGAGCGACTTCTGTCAAAAGGGGCGCAAGTTTATATTGAAGGACACTTGGCCACGAGGAAATGGGAAGACAAGGACGGGCATCAACGCTTCAATACTGAGGTAGTGGGCGATAATTTAATACTGCTTGGTAGGTCTCCCGAAAGGAATGAGAATACATCGTTTTCTTCTACGGAGCGTATGGTTGCACCAGAATCGGACGGCAAGAACGATTTGCCTTTTTAGTAAACCCAAACAAGAATTTTGGACCTACCCCCCGCAGAACCGGCTGACCCATTGCCGGTAGTCATCGACCAGGTCGTTGGTTTTAGCCTCGTCGATGCATTGTTTCCGTTGTTCGGAATTTTCTTACTTCTTTTGGGATCTGCCTTGATTTCCGCCAGTGAAGTGGCTTTTTTTTCGATGAAATCAGGCCTCATAGCGGATTTGACGAAAGGAAGCGCCTCATCAATGCGAATTCAAAGACTTTTGGCACGTCCAAGGCATTTGTTGGCCACTCTGCTCATTGCCAACAACCTGTTCAACATCAGTATTGTTATTGTGTCGTACCAACTTTTCGACCGATTAATGCCGGGTGAAACGGAAGGATGGGTAGCGTTCCTGCTCAATTCAGTTGTGGTGACCTTTGTGATTGTTATTTTCGGTGAATCGCTTCCTAAGGTATTCGCCAACTCCAATCAATCAAAAGTGATTCAATTCGCGGCCATTCCCATTTCTATTTTGGATGTTCTTTTCCGACCTATTTCTTCTTTATTGGTAATGGGTTCTCGTTTTTTCGATCGTTGGATGAAAAAATCCAATACTGCACTCTCGTTGGAAGAGCTTGGGGAGGCCATAGACCTCACGTATGAACAACGGCATGATGCGCCAAGGGAAAAAGATATGCTCAAAGGAATAGTTGCATTTGGTACTTTGAGCGCTCGCCAAATCATGGTGCCTCGAAGTGATATTCGAGCGGTCGACATTCGCCTGCCTTTTGCTAAAGTCCGCGAGCAGGTTCGAGATTGGGGCTATTCGCGGGTTCCTGTCTACAGGGACTCATTGGATGAAGTGGTGGGAATTTTGTATTTGAAGGATTTATTGCCGTATTTCGACCGGGATGATGCAACTCAATGGACCAATCTGCTGCGTAATCCGTTTTTCGTCCCCGAAAAAAAGCGTATCGATGATTTGTTTCGAGATTTTCAGGATCGGCATACGCACCTGGCTTTAGTGGTTGATGAGTTCGGCGGTTGCTCGGGGCTCATTACCCTTGAAGATGTTCTCGAACAAATAGTGGGAGAGATACACGATGAATTTGACGAGGCGGAAAATAGTGGAATCATCAGCATCAACGAATCAGCGATTCAATGCGACGGGCAGACGCTGCTTCAGGATTTGATACGCATAGACGATGGCTTATTCGATGATTTAAGGGAGTTTCAAGAAAGGGCCGATTCGGTTGCCGGATTAATCCTTGAACTTGCGGGAAAAATACCTGAGGCTGGAGCGGTGGTTGCTTGTGGTAGACTTGTGCTCGAGGTGTTGGAATCTGACGATCGAAGGATTCGCAAAGTTGAGGTCCGGAAAGTGGATGTTCATGACGTAACAACTAATCTCACAAGCAATGACTAGAACGGTGAGTGGTTTTTTGGGCATGCAAGCGCTTTTCCTGTTCTATTCCATTTTGTTTTTTGGATGTGTGCGAGAACAACCGATGCCCAGACCTTATGCATACCATAGATTGTATTTGCCTGATACAATTTCAACAGATACGCGATTAAATTGTCCTTTTCAAATCAGCATAAACCAAGCGGCCATGTTGAGTTACCCGAAAGGGAAAAGTGGTACCGCATGTTGGGTAGATCTTCATTATCCCAGCATCCATGCCAGCGTACATTTCACCTATGTCCCATTACAAAACAGGGATCATCTTGGCGACTGCATCAAAGGTTCACAGGACTTAGTTTTTAAGCACACCATTCGGGCGAGTGAGATTTTGGAGGATCCATTGATGATTGAGGACCATAAGGTGTATGGACTGTTTTATCGTTTATCCGGGCATTCTGCGAGCAATTCTCAGTTTTATGTCACAGATAGTACGCATCATTTCTTGCGTGCAGCACTGTATTTCGATGCTACCCCACATCCCGACAGTATGGCGCCGGTAGTGGATTTTATGCTCGGTGAAATGGAGCGACTTGCGTCTGGCGTCCGTTGGTCGGATCCTGCGAAGCTGTAAGGCAACCCAGCATGGACGCACATCGACTCCTGCAACAATCAACAGAATTCATCAAAGGGGTGGGGGCCGCCCGTTCAGCCCTGCTTGCGCGTGAATTGGATATACACACCTGGGAGGATGTGCTTTATCATTTTCCTTTTCGTTATATCGATCGGCGGACATTCCAAAAAATATCGGAAGTGCATGTGCAACTTGGTATGGTTCAGCTTTGTGGGCGGTTGCGGGATGTGGTGCACAGCGGAACGGGTCGCGGGCAGCGTCTAACGGCATGGCTCAATGACGGAACAGGTGAAATAACCCTCGTTTGGTTTCAAGGAATCGATCGGCTATTCAGTCTGTTGAAATTGGGCCAGGAATATGTGGTTTTTGGTAGGCCTGTCGCTTTTCGGGATGAGCTTTCATTGCCCCATCCAGAAATTACACCGCTCGATCGATTTCTGGAACAGGGTGCCGGATTATCTCTTTACCCGGTGTATCCGGGCACGGAAAAGCTTCGAAAAAATCGACTTGAATCTCGGTTTTTTTCCCAGATCACGCGCTTTGTTTTAGAAAAAACCCATGGTGGTATTCAAGATTACCTTCCTTCGGACATTCGGGCGCATCATCGGCTTTTGGATCGACAAGCGGCGATGTGGGGCATACATCACCCGCAATCTGAGGGAGAGGCTCTTGCGTCGCGACACCGACTCAAATTTGATGAACTATTTTACCTGCAGTTTGGCTTACTGCACAATAAAATCAAGCGACAATCGGGCAGCCGAGGTCATTGTTTTGCGCAGGTGGGTGATCGGGTAAATCGTTTTTATAACGATCATCTTCCATTTCGTTTGACCGAAGCGCAAAAGCGTGTAATCCGAGAGATTAGAACGGATATGGGCACGGGTAGGCAAATGAACCGTTTGCTGCAAGGTGATGTAGGCAGTGGAAAAACGATTGTAGCCCTTATGGCGATGCTTCTTGCCCTCGATAATGGCTACCAGAGTTGTCTGATGGCGCCGACCGAGGTTTTGGCTGTTCAACATTTTCAATCGATTAGCGAGCTCCTGCAACATATGCCCGTCCGGGTTGCGCTGCTCACAGGCAATGTCCGCGCTAAAGAGCGTAAGGCATTATTGCATGATCTTTATTCGGGAGAAATACACATTTTGGTCGGCACACACGCCCTGATCGAGCCTCCGGTGGTCTTTGCTCAGTTGGGATTAGCCATAATTGATGAGCAACATCGCTTTGGTGTGGCCCAGCGGGCTGCTTTATGGGCTAAAAATGTTCCTCCTCCCCATATTTTGGTGATGACGGCAACCCCAATCCCCAGAACATTGGCCATGACCCAATATGGTGACCTTGATCTCTCCGTGATCGATGAGCTACCGGCGGGTCGACGACCGATTATGACCCGACATGTCATGGACCGGCAGCGTTTGTCGGTTTTTCAGTTTCTTCGGGATCAAATCGCATTGGGCCGACAAATTTATATTGTGTATCCCATGATCGAAGAGGGCGACGATGAACAAATGAAGTACCTTATGGATGGGTATGAGTCTGTGAGTCGGGCCTTCCCAGTGCCCGATTACCAGGTGAGTATTGTTCATGGGCGAATGCGGCCCGATGATAAACATATGGAGATGCAACGTTTTGTGGCTGGTAAGACCCATATAATGGTAGCCACTACGGTCATTGAGGTGGGGGTCAATGTTCCCAACGCCAGTGTGATGCTGGTGGAGAACGCCGAACGCTTTGGACTTTCTCAGTTGCATCAATTGCGGGGAAGGGTAGGACGTGGTGCCGACCAGTCTTATTGCCTACTCATGACCGCCAACGAGCCCAAAGGAGAATCCATTCGAAGAATTGAGGCGCTTTGCTCAACCACGGATGGCTTTAAAATTGCGGAAATTGACCTTCAATTGCGTGGACCTGGAGATCTCTCAGGCACACAACAAAGCGGAATGCTGGATCTTTCACTGGCCGACCTCAGAACGGATGAGGCGCTGATTGCCGAAACACGCCAAGCGGTTGAACAGTTGTTGGCTCACTATGTTGATTATTCGAAGCCTCCACTCAGTTTGTTGTTGATGGGCTATCAAGCGCAAAAAAGCCGACACAAGAACTGGGGAGAAATCAGTTAAGTGCCGCATGTCGGTGGAATTGTGCAGTCTAGAATTCAACCGTCGAAATTCAACCGTCGAAATTCAAACAGCGCTTTCTTCATGGTCCTGGCCCCTGCGCAAACCATACTTTTCAAGTTTGTTGTAGAGGTGTCCCCGTTGTATGCCGATGTGTTCGGCGGTTCGACTCATATTCCAATCGTATTGGTGGAGTTTATGAAGAATAAATATTTTTTCGGCCTCCTCTTTGAATGCCTGGAAATCATCGAATAGCGCGGGGTTTAAGGGATTAGATTCGTTGAGTTGAGCAGAAAGTGTGGATTGTTCGAGCTGACTCGGATGGGCATGCATGAGGATGTCCTCTTTGCGGATGTTGTTGCCACAGAGTATGACCAATCGCTCCACCACATTATGCAATTCGCGAATGTTGCCTGTCCATCGCAATGCACTCAAGGTTTGCAGGGCATCTGGGGAGAACTTTTTGGCGGCCATCCCATAGGACGCACAGATTTCTTCGGCGAAACGCATGGTGAGGTTGGGAATGTCCTCACGTCGCTCACCCAAATTTGGTACATGGATCAGAATGACGCTGAGCCGATGGTATAAATCGAGCCTAAATTTCCGTGACTCAATTTCTGCGAGTAGATCTTTGTTGGTCGCCGCCACCACGCGCACATCAATGGAAATGTCCTTCTCTCCTCCAACCCGAGTAATGCGGTTTTCTTGGAGTGCCCGCAACATTTTAGACTGTGCTTCGAGCGGCATATCACCGATTTCGTCCAAAAAAAGGGTTCCTCCATGGGCTTGTTCAAATTTGCCAATTCTCTGCTTTATGGCTGAAGTAAATGCGCCTTTTTCATGCCCAAACAACTCGCTTTCGATTAATTCTGAGGGGATAGCGGCACAGTTGACTTCGATCATGGGGCCTTTGCGTCGGGCGCTTTTTTCGTGAATCCAACGGGCCACAAGTTCTTTTCCCGTCCCGTTTTCTCCCGTAATTAGTATTCGGGCATCTGTGGGTGCTACGCGTTCTATCGTACTTTTTATTCGGCGAATCGACTCGCTATCCCCTATGATCTCTTGGTTTCTGGCTACTTTTTCCTTGAGATTGTTGGTTTCCACCACCAGTTTTTTCCGCTCCAATGCATTGCGCACGGTAATGAGTAAGCGGTTGAGGTCGGGTGGTTTATGCACAAAGTCGAATGCACCAAGGCGGGTCGCTTCCATGGCCAATTCCTCCGTTCCGTGCCCAGAAATCATGATGATGGGCAGCTCGGGGCGGAGCTCTTGCACACGCGCAAGCAGCTCCATACCATCCATGCGCGGCATTTTGATGTCGCTGAACACCAAGTCGAATTGACTCTGGTTGATCATTTCCCAGCCTATTATTCCATCTGCGGCTTGTTCGACTTCATAGCCCTCAAGGCTTAGGGTTTCGGCTAAACTGGAACGAACACTGCGTTCGTCGTCGATGATTAGAATGGATGGCATAAGAATGAAGGCTAAAATAGGGGAAAATTATTCTCTTGAGCAAATCGGTGGCGGTACTTTTGGGTTCTCTGGGATGCGCTGAAAAAATCCGAGCCCTTGCGGGCTCGGGCAGTCTTGTAAGCCGGATTCTGTGCATCCACTGGTGTGGAGCCTCTGTCATTTATCTGAGCGGCCTACCCTCCGAACGATGCGAGCAGCATCATGATCGGTTTACATGGCCTTGCAACCCAGGAGGTTTACCCGTTCGCACAATTGCTTATACGAACTGTGGGCTCTTACCCCACATTTTCACCCTTACCCCGAGGGGCGGTTATTTTCTGTGGCACGTTCTGCCAGGTTGCCCCGACCACCGATTTCCAGTGCCTGGTGCTCTGTGTTGTCCGGACTTTCCTCCCCGCCTATATGTGCGGAGCGACAGAGCCGACTGCCCGGCAAATATAGATTATTGAGTGGATTCTGCGGGCGTTCGCACAAAAGTACTGTCATTTAGGTGTTTTAAAAAGGCTTCCAGATCCTGAAGTTCAGCCGTTGTGAGTACCCTTCCTGTTCGGGGTAGATCCGAAGGCAGGTTATGTGAATCCGAAGGCAGGCTATTGGAGTAATTACTTAGAACTGCTCGGTTGTAATGTTCTAATACCTCCTTGATGGTGTTGAATCGCCCATCGTGCATATAGGGTGCTGTGAATGAAAGGTTTCGGAGCGATGGCGTACGAAATCGAGCGTAGTCACCCCAATTCATACTGATGCGTGCCCGTCCGGTATCGGGTCGTCCGACTTCAGGTATTCCGTTTCTATGAAAAAGCCCATCGGTGAAATCGGGGCCGTTGTGGCAAGATGTGCAAAAAGTTGCTTCAGAAAAAAACAGCTTCATTCCTCTTGATGCTGCCGGCGTTAGGGCTGTGCTGTCCTTTCTGTAGCGGAATCGGTCGTATCGACTCGATCCAGAGAGCAACGAAAGCTGGTAGCTCTTGAGCGCTTGCATTACCGTATAAGGATCGGGCATGCGCTTGTACACTCGGTTAAAATCTTGAGCGTATTCCGGTATGCTGCGCAGCCGCCTCACCAGGGTGTCGATCGGTAGGTTTAACTCATGTATCTCATTCATGGAAGAAAGAGCTACCTCCGAAAGGCGGGCAACGCCCCCATCCCGAAAAAATCGATTCTGTCTGAATAAATTGAATAAGGGTGGCGTATTGCGTTGGGTGGAATAGCCACCTGTGCCTAGGCTTAGGGCAATCGAATCCCCGAAGGCAAACTGGGGTTTATGACAACTGGCGCAGGAAATGCTGCCATTGGCTGAAAGTCTTTTGTCAAAAAATAACTTCTGCCCCAGTGCCATTTGGGATAATGTAAATGAACCAGGATTTCGCAGACTATCAGGCAGGGGGTATAAATCAGGTATTTCTTTTATGTGATCGGCAGGATGCGGTCTTTCTGTATTCCACCTTTCTCCCGTATTTAGGATGCAGCCTCCGAGAAAAAGCAAGAGTAGCCCATTGGTAATAATCTTTCGTCCCATTAATCGAGGGGCGGTTGATAGGCGAGGTTGCTGATAAAGGATGAATCGGTTAAGGCATGTAAAAAGGAGATAATGTCTTGTTTGTCTTGGTTTGATAGGTTTAGACCGCCTTCTGATTGATAGGCTACCCTTAAGTTGGGATCTAGATTCGGACTGTTTTTGAGGTTATGACTGTAATGATCCAGTACTTCTTCTAGTGTTGAAAAACGGCCATCATGCATATACGGAGCTGTGAGCGCGATATTACGGAGGCTTGTGGCTTTAAACTTCCCCCGATCGGAGGATAGACCCGTCACAGCTTCAAACCCTGTGGCGGGTTGCTCGTCCAGGCCATTATCAAAGAATGCATCGGCACGAAACAAATGACCGCCATGGCAATGAAAACAGTCGGCACCTTTGGGCCTACCAGACGATGGCGCACTGTATTCGCGCATAAACAAATCAAGTCCCCGTTGTTCAGATGCGGTAAGTGGATTGGCTACTGGGTTTTGCCGAAATCGATCGAAACGGCTGTCGCCCGATACTACCGTTAGAAGGAACTGTTCGAGTGCACGCGAAATACGATCTGATGTA
>SXGR01044388.1_pt1 | contig 48623 bp, 29 predicted proteins | sample 3174711 | NCBI WGS metagenome assembly SXGR01 (sample SAMN11356860, study PRJNA531348) | freshwater metagenome | isolation source: freshwater sample F1-60 | place: China: Fuxian Lake, Yuxi | collected 2017-12-25
AATCCTTGACTGGGCCATCCATGTTCTTGAAGGTCGGTTTGGTCCGTTGCCAGCAAAAATTCTTGCCGATCTGAAAAACCGCTCCCGCCATGAACTTCAGTTCATGATCACAAACAGTTACCGCATTACTTCCCTTGATGATCTGGTTTTTGAGGGTTGAAACAAACCTGGGATGGCCGATGGAATGGAACCCATTCGGTTTATTCCAGCAGTTAAAGTCAAACTCAGGGGTATGCCAATTGATTTGGCAATGTCCCAATCCGTTTAGTACAGGACGACACTATTGCCACCGGTTGGGTTGGTTACAGTCCCGGTTGTTTTGCCTGTGTAGGAAATTTTGAAATTGACGCCGCCTACAGGAAATGTGGACCCTTGGGTGAGTTTCACCTTTGCCGCTCCGACCACCCGATAAAAGAGCTTGTTTGAGTTGGCCTGGGGCATGGTGACCTGGATGATGGTTTTGGGTGTGGTTCCAATGTTACCCACCGTTGTCAGTTTTGTATTGTTGGCAAAATTTTTGGAGTTCAGGGTGAACAACTGGTCAACCAACAGGCTGGTATTGGCAAAATTGTGCTCGTAGGTTCCGTTTTCAAAGGCAAGCTGACCGATATTGTTGGCGGCTAGGGTGTTAAATCGGAAGGTACCCAAAGCAGCTGGATTGCACGAGGAAACGGTGATCACCCCATTGCTGGAAAGAACGCATGAACTAAAGGTGCCCACCTGGAGATTGGCCTTAACTTTGGCCCCGGTTCCGGTTGCCTGGGCTGTGATCCTTTCCGCAAAAGTGATGTCCCCCGTGATTCCCGTAATGTTGGCAAAACTCCGGAAATAGAACAACACATTTCCGAGGAAATTCACGGCGCCGTTATATACTTGGGTATCGCGGGTGTATACCACATGATTGTTGGTACTGGTCGATTTCAGGTTGATCCCGGTATCCACCACCAAAGACCCCAAACGGAAATCCCGTCCCGATTGATAGCCATCGCCAGGCCGGTAGCCCAAACCATTGCCAACATTGAAATTGCCTGCCGCCGTATTAGCTATATTCGTCACCACCAATTTGGTGTAATTGTTGGTAAACCCGTTGGTATAAACATTCTTCCCACTGACGATAAATTGGTTGACCTCAAGGGTACCGGTGGCCGGGCTGATTTCGAACCGTTCATCGGTTCCCATGGCAATCTCACCGTAACCCACATATTGGACATTCGTGTTATTGGTGGTGTCCCACTTGGGCCAACTATTGGGATAGGAGTTGCCGGTCATCCATGCGGCGGTTCGGTCGGCTTGAACGATTTGATGGTAACCCTCATTCACGGTGATGGCAGGATCCACCGGATTGGTGGTCACTGTGTTTCCAAGGCTGACATAACCAGCAATCAGGTTGGACCACGAGGGGTAAGTGGGATTGGATTGGGTGGGAGTATTCGAAGTGAAAAGGAGCTTACCCTCGGTGGTAGTGTTGGGGTACCCCATCCAGGCCCAGTTGGGAGACTCAAGCAATACCGGGGTCCGGATATACGCCTTGTCCCTCAGTTCGATGCTTCCATTGCCGATCTCCACCAAACCCGCATTGTAGTTGGTTGCATTATTGCGCAGAAATTGATAGCCAAAATCCACCACACCCACGCCGGAGTTGAGATCCGGAGGTGCCGGGATGTTGTTACTAAGCACAGTTAAGGTGCAGTTTGAAACAATCAATTTGAAGTCCCGGTTGGGGCCACCTACCAGGAGATTTTTGATGACCACATTGTATTCGGGGCTGCCATTGTAGGTGCGAAGCGGCAAGCCAATGTTGTTGACCCGGTCGAGAGTGCAGGTTCGCTTGTTAATGTCGGATGTGGCGTCGAAAACCGCAGGATCCGAAGCAAGGATTACCTGATCATCCATCTGCGGAGCGCGATTGAGGTTCCAGTTCCTTGGATTGCTCCAAAAATCATTATTGCCGTTTCCTGTCCAGATGATCTGGGCCGGAACCATCCGATCTTCAAGGGTGGTCAATTGAGGGCGGACATTGTGGGCTTTTTGGGCCAGGACATTCCGCTTGTTTTGCCCCGTAAACCGCTTAACCAAATCTGCCAGCTGGGCAAGGACCATATCAAAGTCTCCTATCCCCAAAAGCCACTACTTCCTTATCCAAGACGAACCACCAAGCAAGAAAGTGGGCAATTAATCCGCAATCAAAGGCCGTCCTCAATCACTTTCGGCCATTTGGCAACCGTTATCGTCCTGAATTGGCCATTCGGCAAGGCCCTACTTACTGTACGAACGCCAAGATCGGCAAGCAAAGCCCAAGGGCCATATTTTACCTAACCCGATCAATCCGATTTCTTCACCCAGCCTCTAGGTCACCTCCATCGGTATCCTTCAATTATTGGAACTATCGGCCAGGATTGCTTTCCGGTGGACTTTTCAGCAACCGTTGAAACTCTTTCTCATAAATAGGCACAAATTGAACCCTGTCCCCGGCTTTTAGCGCAAACCATTCTTTTTCCAGATCCACCAGTTGGCAGGGGGTTACCCCAATCAGGTTCCAGCCACCCGGGCTTGCCACGGGATAGATACCTGTTTGCCTTTCAGTAATCCCAACACTGCCTGGCTCCACCCGAAGGCGGGGGGTATTTCGTCTGGGCATGCCTGAGATTTCCTGAGGAAGCCAACCGCAATAAGGGAAACCGGGCTGAAAACCGATGGCAAACACGGTGTAAACGCTTTCCGAATGAAGGGTAACAAGCCGATCCGGGGAAAGGCCAAGGACCTTGGCAGAATCCTCAAGGTCGGGCCCCATTTCATAGCAACAGGGAATGCGAACGGTTTTGCCACAGGTTTCGATTGGTAAAAGATTCGACTCCAAAACCTTTTGAAGTGCCTCCCCAAGGGCTTGGATGCCGGTTCCTTTTCCTGCCATCACCATGATCGACCCATAACTGGGAACAATTTCGCCTAACCGGGGATCATCAAGTGCTTTGAGGGCAGCTACCATGGGGCCAACAGCCGCACAATCCGGGTGCCTCAATAATACGGCCTCCTCCCCATAGGTGAGGGTCCGCCAAAGGTTTGTCCCGGAAGGCTTAATGGGGAGTCCAGCGAAGTTCATGGCGGGCCAATAAAATTGCCTCAAGGAGCCAGACCACAAGGCCCAAAGATCGGTCGGTCTGATCCCGCCCGGGATCAAACTCACTTAGCACCACCCCTGCAAGTTTTTCCAAGGGGATACAGCCAAAAACCCGCAAAACATCCATGGGGGATAGGCCGCCGGGTACAGGTCGCCCTGTCGCCGGGAAATAGGCCGGATCAAAAACATCACAGTCAATATCCAGCAAAATGCGTTCCGCCCCAGCCAGACTCCCCTCAATCTCGGCAAGAACGCCCTCCCGGCGTTGGGCAAATTCAATTGCCGAATGAGTGCGATGGTAAAACTGGTCGATTTCCGCCTTGGGAAGGAGCAGGTCCCTATGTCCCAAATGAACAATCCGAAAGGGCTCCTTTTCGGGATGGTCATCAGGCCGTTCAATATGGCGAATGAAGTTGCCATGCGTTGGCAGTGGGCTACAGGAGGCGAAGTGGTGAATGTCGAGATGGGCGTCCAATTGGAGGATCACGGTTCCCGTTTGTCGGACCGCCTCCTCATAAACGGGAAGGGCAGCAATGTGACTGCCCCCCAACCAAAGAAAGAAATCTTGGGGGGCATTGTCCAATAGGGGTCTGGCGGCCTGTCGGCCGGTGGTTCGCCATGCATGGAGGGCAACCAGGTTGTCAAAGGTGTATTCCTTGATGCGAAACTTCCGGGTGTAAGCGTCTGCCCTGGTGGGCACCATTTCCCGGCGGTTATCCGCCACGATTTCACGAAGCTCATCGGCAATTAGTTCTGCCCCGGCACCTGCCCCGGACCCCCCAAAACAGTCAAAGGGGAACACCACGACCGAGGTACGGCGTGGGCCGGCTTGGGGAAGGGGGTCAGGGGGTTTTCTTCCGGGGGTTGCCATTTCCTGTTTATCCGCCAAACCTGGTCTTTTATTGATACGATTCCGCCGCCGCCGGATAGGTCCCATCACGGACCGCCCGGAGAAAACTGCCCGCCGCCTCCAAACCGGCCTCCCCGAGGGCACCAAACTGCCGGACGAAGCGGGGCTTCTTGCCGGGACTCAGGCCCAATAGGTCGTGGGCGACCAGAACCTGGCCATTACACGAAGACCCAGCCCCGATTCCGATGGTAGGAATCTTCAAAACTTGACCAACCTCTGCCGCCTGGGAAGATGGAACACACTCCAGCACCAGGGAAAAGGCCCCCGCCGACTCTACGGCTTTGGCATCCTCCAACAATTTGGTGGCATTTCGTTGCACCCGAAAGCCCCCCAGGCGCCGAACCGATTGAGGGGTCAGGCCAACATGTCCCATCACCGGAATATCAGCGTTAACGATGGCCTCGATCATGGGCACCACCCGTAGACCTCCCTCCAGCTTCACCGCCTGGGCCCCCGTTTCCCGCAGAATCCGCCCCGCATTTTCCAAGGCCTGGGTGGGGCTCAATTGATAACTCATGAACGGCATATCCACCACCACCAGGGCTCTCCTGGTTCCCCGAACCACCGCCTTGGCGTGGTAGATCATCTCCTCTAGGGTCACCCCAAGACTATCGGGCTCACCCCGAAACACCATTCCGAGCGAATCCCCCACCAGCAGGCAATCCGCCCCGGCCTCGTCAAACATCCTTGCCATCGGATAATCGTACAAAGACACCACCGCCAAACGCCGATTTTGGCTGGGTGCTGCGAGAAAATCAGGAACCGTAACGGGACCTTCCCACCCGAATGAAACCGGAGATTGACTCATTAGAAATCCTCCCTGTGGTATTCTAGGAAGGATGGGTTAATCTGCCTTATGGCCCCTATTTCGGTGCATTCCGCCAGCTCGGAAACGGAAAAGTCCGCCCCTTTTGCAATTGACCTCTGCCTCAGGAGGGTGGGCCAGAACGAACGCACCGAAACCCATTGTGGCTAAGGCCCGTGTCGACGGCCCCGTGCATCCGCCAGGCGACCCGATACCGTTGACAATAGTTTTCTGCACAAAGGAACGATCCACTCCGTTGCACCCTTACGGGGGAACGGTTTCCATGAGGATCCATCGGCTCGCCTGGTCCCTTGGGATTGGCAAAGACGGTTCCCGGGGAAGCCGTTTCGATGAGCATTTTGTAGCTATCAGGCCGATACCAATCCGAGCACCATTCCCAAACATTTCCCGCCATGTCAAAAAGGCCATAGTTATTTTTGGCATAGCTTTTAACGGGGGCCGAATTCTGGTAACCATCCACCAGGTTGTTTTCATTGGGAAAGGTACCAAACCAGATATTCGCCTTGGGCACTCCTTCATAGGGGGATTCGTCCCCCCAAACATAGGGTTTCCCGGCCAATCCTCCGCGTGCGGCAAATTCCCATTCCGCCTCGGTTGGCAATCGTTTCTTCGCCCATTGGGCATACGCTACGGCATCCTCGTAAGCCATATACACCACGGGATGGTCAGGTATTGACTGCCAAGGCTTGCCAGGACCTCCGGGAAACTTCCACGAATACCCCGGCTTGAATTCCCACCACTGAAGGCAATCGTCACAATTATCCACTTTGCCTACGGGGGGGGTAAAGACCCCCGCACCGGGAACCAACCTTGCTAGCGGGACCCCGGGAAAATCCCGGGGATCCAAAGGCCGCTCCGCCACGGTCTGGTAGCCGGTTGCTTCCACAAAACGGGCGTATTGGGCATTTGTCACCTCGGTAACATCCATGAAAAAACCATCCACAAAGACTTTGTGGATAGGCCCCGCCCCACCGCTTTTGCTGGGATCGGCATCATCACCCCTCATGAACTCCCCTCCGGGAATCCAAACCATCTCTGGTTCTGGCAGGGGAGCCGAAACCCATTGGATAGCTCCAAATGCCAGCACGACGCAGCCCACAAAGATCGACAGTGGCGTTAGGGTGCTTTTCATCGGATAGGATCTACAGGTTTTTGGCCAAACTTGCCTAAATGGAGGCAACCGAAGCAGGGCAAACTTCTTCCCTTTTGGAATTATTCTAAACCTAAGGTTACAAGGTCCCAAAGGCCACCAAACTGTTCCCTGTTTTGGCCCTTTTTTCTTGAGTTAGGTTGCGCCTGTTGGACCCCGCAACAACCCTGTATCTAAGCCTGCATCAACCCTGCTTCTGGATTGGCGGGAACCGGGGGAATCTCTGGAAAAATCCACCTCTGCCAAGTAAAATATGAGTAACCGGTGAACGCGCTCGAATGGTTCAATAAACGGTCCGTCATGGCAACACTTGAATCGATTTCCCGCGGCGCGGCCCTTAAAGGCATCCTCCCGGAGGGCCTTGTCACGATCACCGATGTGCGCTGGATCGGGACGGTTGCCATCGAAGTCACCTACAAGGACAGTGCCGGACGACTCGGCAACGAATTGCTCTACCGCGACCGTGAGCCGACGCTTGAAATCGTGGAGGCGGGTAGACCTTGGAGCTTCGACGGCGACAGTGCGTTGTTCCGGTTGCTTTCCGAAGCGAACCGCATCCGTCTGGCCTACCTCTTTGATCCACTGCTCGCCGTTCACACTTCGCTCGTCGAGCCGCTACCACACCAAATCACCGCCGTGTACAGCGAAATGCTTTCCCGCCAGCCACTCCGGTTCCTGCTGGCGGACGATCCTGGGGCCGGCAAGACGATCATGACCGGCCTTTTCCTCCGCGAGCTGGTCGCCCGTGGCGACCTTCAGAGATGCCTCATCGTCTGCCCCGGCAATCTCGTTGAGCAATGGCAGGACGAACTCGACAGCAAGTTCCACCTTTCGTTCGAGATCATGACCCATGACGCCCTTGGTGCAGCCAGAACCGGCAACTGGTTCAACGAAGTCAACCTTGCCATCTGCCGCCTCGACACATTGAGCAGGAACGAAGAAGCCCAGGCCAAAATCCAGCAGGCCGATTGGGATCTGATCGTCTGCGACGAAGCCCACAAACTGAGCGCAACCTATTTCGGCAACGAGGTCAAGTACACGAAACGCTACCGGCTCGGCCAGTTGCTCTCCTCCTTGACCCGCCACTTCCTGCTGCTGACCGCCACACCGCACAACGGCAAGGAGGCGGACTTCCAGCTATTCATGGCCTTGCTTGATGGCGACCGCTTCGAGGGCAAATTCCGCGATGGGGTTCATGTCTCCGACTCTGGCGACATGATGCGTCGGCTTGTCAAGGAACAGCTTCTCAAGTTCGACGGCACGCCGCTTTTTCCGGAACGAAGGGCGTACACGGTCAACTACGCGCTTTCGGATGGGGAAGCTGAACTCTACAAGGAAGTCACCGCCTATGTCCGCGAGGAGTTCAACCGGGCCGAAGCCCTTGAAAACGAAGGCCGCAAAGGCACCGTAGGATTCGCTCTCACCATCTTGCAACGCCGCTTGGCATCGTCGCCGGAAGCGATCTACCAATCCCTGAAACGCCGCCGTGAACGCCTGGAAAAGCGCCTTCGCGAGGAGCAGTTGCTGAAGCGGGGTGCGGAAGTTGGCCTCGACCTGAATATCGGCTTGCCGGCCCTTTCTGCCGAGGCCATCGAAGACCTCGACGACGCACCGGACGCCGAGCTTGAAGATACCGAGGAGAAGGTCGTCGATCAGGCATCCGCCGCCCGCACCATCACCGAGCTTCGCGCCGAAATCGACCAATTAACGGGATTGGTGCGCACCGCCCTTCGCGTCCGGCAATCCGGCACCGACCGCAAATGGGACGAACTTTCGAGACTACTCCAGAACAACACCGAGATGTTCGATGCCGATGGGCATCGCCGCAAGCTTGTCATCTTCTCGGAGCATCGCGACACCATGAATTACCTCACTGAGAGGATTCGAGCACTCAATGGGCGACCTGAAGCCGTCGTCATCATTCATGGCGGAGTGGGACGAGAGCAGCGACGCAAGGCCGAGGAATCGTTCAAACACGACAAGGAAGTCGAAATCCTGGTTGCGACCGACGCTGCCGGGGAAGGCATCAATCTGCAGCGTGCCCACTTGATGGTGAATTACGATCTTCCCTGGAATCCGAACCGCCTGGAACAGCGATTCGGCCGCATTCACCGCATCGGGCAGACCGAAGTCTGTCACTTATGGAACCTCGTCGCCAAGGATACCCGTGAAGGCGAGGTTTACCACCGCCTGCTTGAGAAACTGGACGAAGAGCGAAAGGCCCTTGGGGGCCAAGTCTTCGATGTGCTGGGACAACTGACCTTCGACAACCGTCCGCTTCGGGAACTCCTGCTGGAAGCTATCCGTTACGGCGATAAAGCCGAGGTCAAAGCCCGCCTTTTCCAAGTCGTCGATAATGCACTTGAACGCGAGCACTTGCGGGAACTGGTCGAGGGTCGGGCGCTCACCCACGACTCGATGGATGTGACTCGTGTCCGGCAAATCCGCCAGGAGATGGAACGCGCCGATGCCCGGAGGCTGCAACCGCATTTTATCGCCGCTTTCTTCCTGGAAGCCTTCAAGCTACTCGGCGGAACGATTCACGAGCGGGAGCCCAACCGCTACGAGATCAAGCATGTTCCTGCCGTTGTCCGAAACCGCGACCGGGAGATTGGCCGGGGCCAGGCTCTCTTGCAGCGTTACGAGCGGATCACTTTCGACAAGATGCTTATCAGCCTTCCGGGCAAGACCCTTGCGGCTTTCGTCTGCCCAGGGCATCCGCTGCTCGACGCGACGCTTGACCTTGTCATCGAGCGTCACCGAGACCTGTTGAAACGCGGTGCGATTCTGGTCGATGACACGGACGAAGGCGACCAGCCCAAATCGCTGCTCTATCTTGAACATGCCATTCAGGACGCCCGCACCGACCGAGCCGGGAACCGGCGTGTTGTTTCAAAGAGAATGCAATTCGTCGAAGTGGGGCCGACCGGCGAAGCGAAAAATGCGGGGCCAGCACCGTATCTCGACTACAGGCCCATGACCGAGGCGGAAGCCGTCGCCCTTACGAAGTTCGACGCTCCGAACTGGCTCCGCCAGGATTTGGAAACGCTGGCGATGGTACATGCCGCCATCCATCTCGTACCGCAGCATCTCGATGAGCTACGCAAACGCAAAGAAGAAGGAATCGAAAAGACAAAAGCGGCCGTGCAGGATCGCCTCACCAAGGAAATCAACTATTGGGACCACCGGGCCGCACAACTTAAGGATCAGGAACTTGCCGGCAAAACCAACGCGAAGCTCAATTCCGGGCTGGCCAGGCAACGGGCCGACGACCTCACCGGACGACTGCAAAAGCGGCTTATGGAGCTTGAGCAGGAACGAAAGCTCTCGGCACTACCCCCGGTGATTCTCGGCGGGGCGATGATCGTTCCTGTTGGGCTGCTGCGGAAACTTGGCGGCACGGCGGACACATCACCACCGATGTTTGCCATCGACACCGAACGATCCGAACTTATGGCAATGGAAGCCGTCATGGCAGCGGAGCGGAAGCTGGGTTATGCCCCACGAGACGTGAGCGACCAGAATCTCGGCTACGACATCGAATCGGCCATCACCGGCACGGGGCTACTCCGGTTCATCGAAGTGAAAGGGCGGGTCAAGGGAGCGAAGACCCTCACCATCACCAAGAACGAAATCCTCACCGGCCTCAACAAGCCCAACGAATTCATCCTGGCCATCGTCATCATCGACCAGGATACGACCGTGGTTCGGTATTGCCGAACGCCCTTCGGGAAGGAGCCGGACTTCAAGGCGACCAGCGTCAACTACGACCTCGACAAACTGCTGGCCCAGGCCAAGGAGCCAGCATGAGCAAACCATCATTACCTGCCAATTTCACGACCCTGCTGAAAGAGATCAAGGGTCGCATCCAACAGGCCCAAACGCTGGCCGTTCTCTCGGTCAATGCCGGGTTGATCCGGTTGTACTGGGACATTGGCCGCATGATCGACAGCCGCCAGCAGGAAGAGGGCTGGGGATCGGCGGTCATTCCCCGATTGTCCCGGGAACTAACCAACGAACTTCCTGAAGAGAAAGGCTTCTCGGAGCGGAACATCAGGCGAATGCTGGCGTTTTTCCGCGAGTACCCTGACCCCGCCGTAATTGTGCCACAGCCTGGGGAACAATTGTCTGCCTCGAAGAAAGTGCCGCAGGCTGCGGCACAAACGGACCAGCCGGAAAAAGTGCCGCAAGCTGCGGCACAAACGGACCAGCCGGAAAAAGTGCCGCAAGCTGCGGCACAAATGCCAGAATTGCCCCTCTGGTCGATTCCGTGGTTCCATCATGTCATCCTGATCGAGAAGGTCAAAGACCTCGACCACCGCATCTGGTACATGCAGCAAACCCTCGCCAATGGCTGGAGCCGCAACGTCCTTCAACTGATGATTAAGTCCGAGGCGCATCGCCGCCAAGGCAAGGCGCTCACCAATTTCGAGCGGCTGTTGCCGACGCCGCAATCCGATCTGGTTCAGCAGACGCTGAAAGACCCGTACATTTTCGACTTCCTTACGCTACAGGAGCCGTTCCACGAGCGCGAACTGGAAACGAACCTCCTGCACCAACTGGAGCGGTTTCTCCTGGAGCTTGGACAGGGCTTTGCCTTCGTGGGTCGCCAGTACCATGTTGCGGTCGGGGAAAGCGACTTCTACATCGACCTGTTATTTTACCACCTGAAACTCCGTTGCTTCGTGGTCATCGACCTGAAGAAAGGGGAGTTCAAACCGGAGTACGCCGGAAAGATGAACTTCTACCTGGCGGTCGTTGACGACGAGCTCCGCCACGAGGCCGATGAACCCTCCATCGGTTTGATCCTGTGCCAGGACCGCAATCACATTGTGGCCGAGTACGCACTTCGGGGAATGAGCAAGCCGATAGGCATCTCGGAATACGAACTCACTCGTGCGCTGCCCGTGAATCTCCGCTCGGTACTGCCAACCGTCGAAGAAATCGAGGCCGAACTGGGAGACGCCACGACAAACGAATCATCTAATCCAAAGCCCAAGCTGCTGGCCCCAACCGAAAGCAAGGCCAAGAGGAAGCCGACAAAAGGGGGCCGCAAGAAATGACCGTACCTTACCGCAAGAAGCTGATCGAAGTCGCTCTGCCGCTGAAGGCCATCAACGACGAATCTGCGCTTCGGAAGCGAAAGGCTCCTGGCGGGTATCCAACCACATTGCACAAGTGGTGGGCGCAGCGACCTCTCGCCGCTTGCCGGGCCGTGCTGTTTGCCTCTCTGGTTGATGATCCCGACAGCGATCCGGCATACCGGAAGTCAGACGGCACGGTTGATGAGGACCGTTCCGGCATCAAGCGGGCGGAACTCTTCAACCTGATCGAAGAACTCATCCTTTGGGAGAACTCTAACAATTCCCGCGTTATCAACGCGGCACGGGCCGAAATCGCCCGGTGCGTTGCCTCCCGCAAGATCGAACTGAGGGAACTAGCCAAAGAGACGATCATCTTCGGCGACAAGAAAGGCGAGAAGCATCCGAAGGGGGCTATCTCCGGACAAGGCGTCACCGCGTGGGAAATCCTGCTGATGAAGGCACGTCCGGAGGTCGTGAACGCCTTCTTGGCCGAGTACGCGCCGCCGGTGCTCGACCCGTTCTGCGGCGGCGGCTCGATTCCTTTGGAAGCTCAGCGACTCGGCCTTCGAGCCTACGGCAGCGACCTGAACCCAGTGCCGGTCCTCATCACGAAGGCGCTGATCGAGATTCCGCCGAAGTTCACCGGCCGGCCGCCGGTCAACCCGGAATGGCAATCGAAGTCCGACGCCCAGAAAGAGGCGACAGTCTGGACCGCCGCCCAGGGGTTGGCAGAGGACTTACGCTACTATGCCGTGATCGTGAGAGAGAAAATGGAAGCCGAGATCGGCGATGCCTACCCGGCCGTCCTTGTTGACGACTCGGTTGTAATGGAACGGCCTGACCTTCGCGAGTATTTGGGCCAGCGGCTTCCCACAGTTGCGTGGCTTTGGGCGCGTACAGTTCGCTCCTCGGACCCCAGCGCTCATGGCGCATTCGTTCCCTTGGTAACGACGCTTCGCCTCAGGTCCAAAGGGGATCAAAAGGTTTGGATTGAGTCGGAAGTCAATAAGGCAGCCAATACTTACCGCTTCAAAGTCAAAACAGGAACACCGACCCAGGAACAAGCGAAACGAGCTGCGGCAGGGACGAAGACTGCGAGGGGTGCCAATTTCAAGTGTATTTTGTCCGGTTCTCCCCTTGATGAAGAATACGTGCGGTCGCAATTTGTAAAACGCGACACTGGGATTTGTCTGCTTGCAATTGTTGCGGAAGGCAAGAGCCGCAGCAGGGTCTATCTTCCGCCAACAGAAGAACATCTCCGTGCCGCAACAGACTGCGAAGCTCCGTCATGGGCACCTGATCAACCGATGAATCAGAACTGCGCCGACTTGGTCAGTGGGCGCGGCTACGGCTTTTCCAGTTGGGGCGATCTGTTCACTCGACGGCAGCTTCTCGCACATTCATCACTATGCAAGATTATCAGCGATACCCAAGAGGTCGTATCGCAACATGCCCAAGCTGCGGGGCTCGTATCGGACTCTCGTTCCCTGTCAGACGGCGGCAGCGGAGCCAAAGCCTATGCCGAAGCACTCGGCGTATTATTGACATTTGCGCTGATCCGATCCATCGACTACAGCAGCGCCTTTTCGAGCTGGCGTCACAAAGACAGCGCGTTGCGGTCCACTTTAGCAAAGCAAGCCATCCCGATGGTCTGGGACTTTGGTGAGGCAAATCCATTTAACAAGTCTAGCGGCGGTTTCCTTGACTGCGCAAATGTTGTTGCCAAGTGCTTGGAATTCTTGCCAGCACGACCTGCGGGGACGGTTACGCAAATGGACGCAACAGAGGCTGTGCTGAATCTGAAATCGCCGGTTGTGTGTTGCGACCCGCCATATTACAGCAACATCAGCTACGCCGAGTTGAGTGACTTCTTGTACGTGTGGCTCCGTCGTGCTTTGTTTACCACGTTTCCAAGTTTGTTCTCAACACTCCTGACGCCGAAGTCTCGCGAACTGATTGCGGCGGCCCATCGCCACGATGGCGATGAGAATGCGGCGAAGCAGTTCTTCGAGCAAGGCCTGCGTGCCGCCTTTACACAGATGCGACAGGGAGCTAACCAAGAGTGTCCTGTCACGATCTTTTACGCGTTCAAGCAAACAGAAGATGACGAGGAAGATGCCGAAGGCAGTAACGAGTCGCGGCAAGGAGTTGTTGCGTCAACCGGTTGGGAAACGATGCTGGAGGCACTTATCACATCAGGCTTTCAAGTGTCGGGAACGTGGCCGATGCGAACTGAGGGAGACAACCGGCAGATCGGTGTCGGCCGCAACGCTCTGGCCTCATCAATCGTCTTGGTGTGCCGGCCCCGGCCGCCGGATGCCGCCCTCGCGACTCGCAAGGAATTCATGAATACCTTGCGGCGCGACCTACCGGAATCGCTCAAGAACCTCCAACGCGGCAACATCGCCCCCGTGGACCTTGCTCAGGCCTCTATCGGACCGGGAATGGCCGTTTTCACGCGTTACAAGAAGGTTGTGGAGAGCGATGGGTCAGCGATGACGGTTCGGGTCGCACTCGGAATCATAAACCAGGTACTCGACGAAGTTCTTGCCGAACAAGAAGGTGACTTCGATCCTGATACCCGGTGGGCGTTGGCATGGTTTGAGCAATTCGGAACGAGTGAAGGTCAGTACGGCGTCGCGGAGACCCTCAGCAAAGCCAAGAACACGGCTATTAACGGACTGGTCGAAGCTGGCATCGTGAAAGCCAGGAGTGGCAAGGTGCAGCTCGTCAGCCGACCGGAACTTCCCGAGAACTGGAACCCCGCGACGGATGAGCGACTCACCGTCTGGGAAACCACCCAGCACCTGATCCGCACCCTGGAGACGAAAGGTGAAGGTGAGGCAGCAACCTTACTCAACAAGCTGGGCGGAATCGGCGAATCCGCCCGCGAACTGGCTTACCGGCTCTATTCGATCTGTGAACGCAAGAAGTGGGCGGATGAGGCACTGGCCTACAACGGTCTGGTCATCGCATGGCCGGAACTCTCAAGGCTTGCGCTTTCGAGCCGGAACCGGCAATCTTCCTCGCAGCAAGACCTCTTCTCTTGATGGAACGCTGAGCTATGGCCGTATCAAATCGTGAGCGTGTGGGCAAAGGGCTGGACCTTCTGGCGTCCGGTCTGCGCCCTTTTGTCGAACGCGAACTCAAGTCGCATCTCGGCGACAACTGGCAAACCGCATTGCCGGACACCACGGGACGCGGACCGCGAGCCAAGCCTCAGCCCGTCAATCTCGACGATCCACAGATTCTCCTGGGCTTGCTTTGGGACCAATGGAACGCGGTTTTCAAAAACACCCTTGGCCATGCCGAGCGGAGCATCGTTAGCGAGTTGCGGGATGTTCGCAACCGCTGGGCGCACAACGAGCAATTCAGCAGCAATGACGCCATCCGGGCGCTCGACTCGATGGAACGGCTGCTGAACGCGGTATCGGCAGCCGAAGCCGGGACGGAAGTCGGCCAGATGCGTATGGACCTAATGCGGACCATGTTCGACGAACAACGCCGCCAGGAAATGCGAAAGAAGTCAGTCCAGCCGACCGAAGGCAAACCGCATGGTGCCCTGAAGCCGTGGCGGGAAGTCGTCACCCCTCACCCGGATGTGGCCTCGGGCCGCTACCAACAGGCCGAGTTCGCCGCCGACCTCTGGCAGGTTTATCAGGGCGAAGGATCGGACGAGTACAAGAATCCGACCGAGTTCTTCCGCCGAACCTTCCTCACTGAAGGGCTTCGCCGACTCTTGTCGCAGGCCGTGCTGCGCTTGTCCGGTAAGGGAGGAGACCCCGTAGTCGAGTTGCAAACCAACTTCGTCGGCGTCAAGACGCACTCGATGCTGGCACTGCATCACTTGTTCTCCGGCACCGCCCTCGGCGAACTGCCGGGAGCCGAGGAATTATTGAAGGAACAGGGCATTGACCTGCCGAAAAACGTCAGCCGGGCGGTTTTCGTCGGCACTCAGATTTCTCCGGGAAAGTCCCACAAGAAGCCTGATGGCACCTTGGTTCGGACCCTCTGGGGCGAGATCGCCTGGCAGCTTGGCGGCAAGGAAGGCTACAAGCTTGTCAAGGAAGACGATGAGAAAGCCACGAACCCCGGCAACTCACTCAAAGAGGTTTTCAACAAGTACGGCCCGTGCCTGATCCTGATCGACGAATGGGTTGCCTACGCCCGGCAACTCCACACCACAGCCGACCTGCCTGCCGGTTCATTTGAGACCCACTTCACCTTCGCCCAAGCCTTGAGCGAAGCCGCCAAAGCCGCCAGGAACACCCTGCTTGTGGTGAGCATTCCAGCGTCGGAAAGCCCGCACCAAAAGGCCGAGCGCGGCGTGACCGACATCGAAGTCGGCGGAGAACGGGGCCGCGAGGCGTTGGCCCGGCTCAAGAACGCTATCGGCCGCGTCGAAGCATCCTGGCGTCCGGCCAGCCCGGACGAGGGTTTTGAGATCGTCCGCCGTCGGTTGTTCCAGCCGCTTACCGGCGATCAGTTCGTTACCCGCGACGCCGTTGCCCGCGCTTTCGTCGATTTGTACGGTTCGCAGCAGCAAGAGTTTCCTTCCGAATGCCGTGAAGCCGACTACGAACGCCGGATCAAGATGGCCTACCCCATCCACCCGGAGATGTTCGACCGGCTCTACAATGACTGGTCCACGCTCGACAAGTTCCAGCGAACCCGAGGCGTGTTGCGCCTCATGGCCGCTGTGATCCATTCCCTTTGGGAACGGCAGGACAGCAGTGTTCTCATCATGCCGGGGAACGTCCCTATTGACGACCAGATGGTGCAGTTCGAGCTGACCCGTTATCTCGAAGACCACTGGGTTCCGGTCATCGAGAAGGACGTGGACGGGAGTAACTCGTTGCCACTTAGCTTGGACCGCGACAATCCGAATCTTGGCCGTTACTCGGCCTGCCGCCGCGTTTCACGGACGATCTACATGGGTTCGGCCCCGACCCTCCGTGCGTCGCATCGGGGCATCGACGACCGGCAGGTTAAGCTCGGTTGCGTACAACCAGGCGAAGCCGTCGCCACCTTTGGCGACGCCCTCCGCCGACTCACTGATAGTGCAACCTATCTCTATGTGGACGGCAAACGGTACTGGTATTCGACCCAGCCGACCGTGACCCGGTTGGCCGACGACCGTGCTGGGCAGCTATCGGACGACCAGATCGGCGACGAGATCATCAAAAGGTTGCGTGAGCAGGCCCGCACACGGGCGGATTTCTCCAAGGTCCACGCTTGCGTTCAAAGCAGCGACGTACCCGACGAACGCGAAGCACGGCTGGTCATCCTCGGCCCCGAGTTCCCACACGCCAACCGCGACGAGAAGAGCGCCGCCAGGAAGGAAGCGGCGGGCATCCTCGATTCCCGTGGAAGCTCGCCCCGAAACTTCAAGAATACGCTCGTCTTCCTCGCCGGCGACGGCAACCGCTTGCGGGAACTGGAGCAGTCCGCACGACAGTTCCTTGCTTGGTCCTCAATCTCAGACGACCGCGTTACCCTGAATCTCGACGAGTTCCAGAAACGGCAGGCCGAGACCAAGAAGAAGAGCGCCGATGAAGCGGTCGATCTGCGAATCACCGAAGCCTACCACTGGCTTCTCGTTCCGGGGCAACCCGACCCGAAAGGCGAAGTCACCTGGACGGACCTGAAGCTCCAGGGGCAGGACAGCCTTGCCACCCGAGCCGCTAAAAAGCTCAAGAACGAAGAATCACTCGTCACCCAAATGGGCGGCGTCAGGCTTCGGACGGAACTCGACCGCATTCCACTGTGGACCGGCAACCATGTCAGCATCAAGCAGCTTTGCGAGTACATGGCCCGTTACCTCTATCTGCCAAGGCTCAGAGACGAGCAGGTATTGATTGCCGCCATTCAGGAAGGGGCAACCAGCCTGATGTGGCAGAGCGAAACCTTCGCATATGCCGAAGGCTGGGACGAACCGCGCCAACGATACCAGGGTTTACGAGCTGCACAGGCAATTCGCGTCGTCGTTGACGACCGCAGCCTGATCGTAAAGCCGGAATCAGCACTTGCCCAAATGGAGAAGGACCGGCTGGCCGCTGAGGCCGCCGTGAAGGCAACAGGATCGGCCACCATTGGCGATCCTGTTACGCCAACCCCTGGCCCGATACCTGTGCCAGGCGGTACTACGGCAACCCAACAGACAGCCCATCCGGGGCCAGCACTCGCTAGAAAACTGTCGAGGTTCCACGGTTCCGTGCAGGTAGATCCGCTCCGACTTGGCCGGGACGCAGGCCGTATCGCTGAGGAAATCGTTCAACATTTGACCGGCTTGGTGGGGTCGAAAGTCGAGATCACCCTCGAAATCCAAGCCCACCTTGCCGAGGGAGCCGGGGACAAACTGGTGCGGGATGTAACCGAAAACTGTCGAACCCTGAAGTTTACAGACTATGGGTTTGAGGAAAAGTAGTCCGGGTTTTTGGACAGGTCGTATCGCTGGAAAGATCCACCCGGATCAAGTAAAATCAGAAGAAACCTGCAAACGGAATACCCTGTTTTTCCAAAAGGCCTGCCTTCCATGACCACCCTGTTAATGCTCCTATGTTTGTATCAAACCCCCAGGCCGGATATTGTTTTCGCCGATTTCGAAGGGCCCCATTACCAGGGTTGGATCCTCTCCGGCACGGCCTTCGGCCTGGTGCCCGCACGAGGCACTCTTCCCGGTCAAATGCAAGTCGAAGGCTACCAAGGCAAGGGGTTGGTCAATTCCTTTCTGGGTGGGGACGATTCCACCGGGAGCATCGTTTCGCCGCCTGTCAAAGTAGAACGCCCCTATCTCAATTTTCTCATAGGGGGAGGCTACAATGCGGATCACCTCGCCTTGAGAGTGATCCGCAATGGCAAAACCATTGCCTCGGCCACCGGGCCCAACAGCCAACCGGGGGGAACCGAGCGACTCGCATGGAACCATTTCGATCTCTCCGCCCACCAGGGGGCCGAGGTCAAGTTTGAAATCGTTGATTTCGTCAAGGGGAGCTGGGGCCATATCAACATTGACCAGATCACCTTTTCGGACAAACCCAAAGGCGATCTCCCGGTCAAAAGAACCCTTGCCGCGGGATCCTTCCTCCACCTTCCTGTGAAAACCGGGGCTACCATGCGAAGGCTCAAGGTATTTGAACAGGGTACCGGCAAAACATTGGCAGATATGGATATTGAACTTTGTCCTGTGGGTGAGGAACCATCGTTCTGGACCTTTGCCGACCTTGGAAAACGAAACTTTCCGGGTCAGGTAATCCTCGAAACCAGACTGGAGGCTAATGATAAATCCCTTGACAGGATCCTTGGTACCGAGGAGGGACCGGGAAGGCAAAACTGGTTCACCGAGCCGATGCGACCCCTGGTCCATTTTACGGCACCCAAAGGATGGCTCAACGATCCCAACGGGCTCGTCTTTGATGGCAAAAACTATCACCTTTTCTATCAACACAATCCTTACGGATGGAACTGGGGTAACATGCATTGGGGCCACGCTACAAGTACGGACCTCCTACGCTGGACTGACCAGCCGGAAGCCCTTGCCCCCAGGAAACATGGCGATTGGGCCTTTTCCGGATCCGCCATCATCGACAAGGACAATACTTCAGATTGGGGCGAAAAGGGCAAGGCCCCCATGGTTTTGGCATACACCAGCACCGGCAGAGGGGAGTGCATCGCCTTTTCCAACAATGAAGGCCTCACCTGGACCGAATTCGATGGCAACCCGGTGGTTAAACATAGGGGGCGCGATCCAAGACTCCTCTGGCATAAACCGACCAAAAAATGGATCATGGCTGTTTTCAATGAAGACAAGGGAAATGTTCTTCATGTTTACAGTTCGCCTGATCTGAAACGCTGGACCTTTGAAAGCGAACTCAAAGACCTTTACGAATGTCCCGACCTCGTTCGCTTTCCCGATCCCGCGGATATTCAAAAAGACCTTTGGGTTCTTTATGGAGCGGACGGACTCTATTGGGTGGGGGATTTTGATGGCAAACGCTTTCAGCCCAAGGGGCCCAAGCAACGGCTTTGGCACGGAAATTTTTATGCGGCACAAACCTTTACCAATTTGGATGACAACCGGGTGGTCCAAATCGGATGGGGACAGGGGATCACTTTCCCCGGAGCCCCATTCAATCAACAGATGGCCATCCCCGTGGAACTTTCCCTTGTAGCAGGAAAAACCGGCCCCAGGCTGCGTGCCCTACCTGTGAGGGAACTCAAGGGACAAATCCAATCCAAAATCGTCAAAGAATCTTTTCCGGGACAAAACGCATCCTTCGACCTATCCGGTGGTGCTCAGCTTGTGGACATCAGCTGGAAGGTGGGCACGGGTGAAACAGGATTGCGCCTGCCCGGTTTGACCATTCGCCAGGATCCCAAAGCAGGAAAACTTTTCGTGGGAAAGGTCGCCTTGGAAAGCATCAAGGAGGGAACCCTTACTCTGCAAATCGTATTGGACCGGGGCTCGGTCGAGGTGTTTACCCAATCCGGGGACCAGGCCGTCAGCCTGGCCCGTGACCCCAAGTTGACCAAAGGGATCTTGACTTTCCTTCCAGGCGACTCGAGCATGGAAATATCCAGGCTTTCTGTCGCCGAGTTGGCCCCTGGCCGGAATCCAAGATTTGGACCCACAAAATGAAGTCCTTTGGTACCTGGCTGCTGATTGGGTTTATGATGGAAGTGGGGGTGATCGCCCTGCCCGCTCAAAATCCCGTCCCAGAGCAGGTGAATAAAGGCTTTTCGCAACCTGATGCCTCCTCCCAAAAAACAACTTTGGTTGCCAAGGCGTACATGGGGGTGATTGAAAAGGAACCACGGGATGGATGGTTGACTCTTAAGGATTTGGCGCCTCCCAAACCTGAAAACCTGAACCTTGGGAATTCGCTAAGGTTAAATAAAGCCCAAATGGCGAACCTTCAACGGATGCGTTTTATGGCCCAAGCCCTAAAGGATACTCCTCGACTGGAAAGGGAATTTTTCCTGGGCGAAAAAACTCCCATCCGATTCAAAATCCTTGCCCAACCCTATGACGATAAAGGCAATATCGTCCAACCCACCAAAGAGGTCATCAGGAAACTCAAAGGCCCGGGAATCGAAGGCAAATGGGACCAGATTCGCCCAGGCCATTTGGTTCGTGTCGAACAAATCAACAAAAATGGATCCATTCAGGTAAAGATGGTAACCGTCCTTGGTGAAACCCCCTTGCCAATCGACGACTTCTCAGGGTCTATCAAAAGGTTTCCCTAAATGCTACCCCATCGAAATTGGTTGCTTTTACCCCTCTTGTTTGGTTTGACCGCTGTGTCGGTTCCTGCCCAGGATCAGGAAAAAACCAAAAAAAGCTCGGGCAAAAAAGCTCCTCCAGAGGAAAAAGTTGCAGCATTCAAAGGAATCAACCTGGGAACCGGAGTTTTCATTGGGTTGGCGGAAAGTGTTCCCATTGGGGACCGACTGATCCTTCGGGACGCTCCTCCCCCCAAGCCCGATGAACTCAACAGGATTAAGCCAAAAAACCTGGACGCCAACCAGAAACAGGAATTGAAAAAGGCCAAACAAATAGTCGCCTACCTCAACAACCTCCCCCGCAAGGAAATTGAGTTCTCCGTCGGTCCAGAGGTTCCCATCCGCTTCAAAGTCCTTCCCAAGATCTACGATGATAAAGGATACATCATCGTCCCTACCAAGGAGGAAAAGGCCTTGCTGAAAGGCCTTGGGATTCCCGGATCGATTGAGCAAATTCGTGAAGGACACATCGTTCGGGTAGAGCAAAAGGGTGAAAAAGGGGCCGCCAGGATCAACATGGTGACCATCCTGGGAGAAGCCCCTATGCCAAATACACCTGTGCCACCCGCTCCCAAAAACAAGAAAAAATAGAAATCCCTTTCAGGCCAGAATGTCTTTGACGATTTCTCCGTGAACATCCGTCAGTCGGTAATCGCGCCCGCCATATCGGTAGGTAAGTTTGGTGTGATCCAGTCCCATCAAGTGAAGCATGGTGGCATGGAGGTCATGAACATGGACTTTTTTCTCCATCGCATGCCAGCCAAATTCGTCGGTTGCCCCATGGGCCATGCCCCCCCGGATGCCCCCACCTGCCAAAAACATGGAGAACCCAAAGGGGTGGTGTTCGCGACCATTATTTCCCTCGGCGGTGGGAGAACGGCCAAACTCTCCCCCCCAAAGGACAAGCGTGTCCTCCAGCAATCCACGACCTTTCAGATCTCTTAACAAGGCAGCAATGGGTTGATCGACCGCCTTGCAGCGGGCGGGCAAACTTTCCCTTAGTCCCCCGTGATGGTCCCAGGCATTATTGGCCGGTGCATCAAAGAGCTGAACAAATCGGACTCCCCGTTCCACCAGTCGCCTGGCCATCAGGCATTGTCGGCCAAACATATCGGTGGTGGGTGAATCGACTCCATACATTTGCCTGGTCGCCTTGTTTTCCCCGGAAATGTCAAACGCTTCAGGTGCTTCCGTTTGCATGCGAAACGCCAGTTCAAACGAGGCGATCCGGGCATCAAGGGCGTGATCCATCACCCTTTCCCGCCGATGGAGTTGGTTGAGTTGGCGAAGAGAATCGAGTTTCTCGCGTTGGCGACCAAGGCTCCCCGAGCCCGTATGCAGGTTGGCAATGGGATTTTTCAGGTCTCTCACCAGCGTACCCTGGTAGGCACTTGGCAGGAAACTGGACGCCCAAAGTTGTGCCCCCTGAAACACCTCGGCGGGGCTTACAACAACGAACCCAGGCAGGTTTTGGTTTTCGGTGCCAAGGCCGTAGTTCAACCACGATCCCATGCTTGGCCTTGAAAATGCCTGCTCTCCCGTACACATCTGAAGGGCAGCACCCGTGTGATTAATGTTGTCGGCATACATCGACCTGATGACACAGATATCGTCGATGTGGGCAGAAATACCGGGTAGTAGTTCGCTGACTTCGACACCCGACTTGCCGTGTCTGGCAAATTTCCAGGGCGACGCAAGCAAGTTACCTGTTTTGGTTCGCTCCAATTTGGGTTTGTCAAAAGGAAGCGGTTTGCCATTGTCCCGAGCCAGCCGTGGTTTGGGATCAAACAGGTCGACATGGGAAGGCCCACCGGGCATATAGAGAAAAATGATCCGCTTGGCTTTGGGAGCATGATGGGGAGAGCGAACGGCATAAGGATGGGCGGCACGGTTGCCCGATTCTATTGTCGCTTTGGGTTCCTGGGCCGAAAGCAAATCCCGCAGGGCCAACAGGCCAAAGCCAGTCCCGGCGGTCTGCAGGATTTCACGCCGGGACAACCCGCCTGGAATCATGGACATTTTCTTTATCATGGGCCATTCCAATTTCCAAGGTGCCACAGGTCAATCCAGATAGACAAACTCATTTGCACAAAACAGCACATGGGCCAAATCATGCAAAAGTGTTTTGGGATCTCCCTTGGGTTGGTTGCCAAGGAGCCTGCGGGCGACACCCCATTCCTTTTCCGTGGGAGGACGGGATAAAGTCAATTCAAACAGCCGACGAATGCGAGCATCATTGTCACTAGCCGCTTCACGAATCACCCGGTCGGCAAGGTACCCCGCCTGGCTGTTGACGAAATCGTGGTTGAGAAGGAATAATGCCTGGGGAGCCACGGTACTAGTGTCCCGCTTTTCTACCGAAGCATCTGGGTTGGCCGCATCAAACAGGGATCCAAAGTTGTTCCGGTCCCACCGGGCCGTCTGCACATAAAGCGAACGGCGGGAAGTGTTCAGGTTGTCTGTTGCGGGCCCCTCGTGGCTCAAATCCAGCCGACCCGTAACAAACAACATCGAATCGCGGATAGCTTCCGCATCCAAACGGTGCGAGCTGTATCTGCCCAACCATCGGTTATCAGGGTCCAAGGCAAGCAGGTCCATTCCAACCAGGCTTGATTGTTGATAGGTGGCTGACAATACCATGAACCGGTGCAGCTTTTTCAGTGACCACCCCTCCTCGACAAACCGGGTCGCCAACCAATCGAGCAACTCCGGATGGGAGGGTGGTTCGGAAAGGATGCCAAAGTTGTTGGGCGTTCGGACAAGACCCGTTCCGAAATGCCATTGCCAAACCCGGTTGACGATGACCCGAGCGGTAAGGGGGTTTGATTTTGAGACCACCCAGGACGCCAACTCTTGACGACCGCTTCCCTTGGTTATGACGGGTTGATTATCGCCGGCAAAAAACCCGGGCATTCGGCGAGGTACAACCGGTCCAAGTCTTGTGTAACTGCCTCGGATGTGAACGGGAACATCCTGGATCCCGGGGAAAAGGCTGCCTGGGACGCCCCCCTCACTGACACTAAGCGTCACCGGTGGTTCCGGCAGCAATTCTTTTTGCAAACGATCCCTTTGATCCACCAGCTTTTTCCGCCCGGGATCTGTTGGGGGTATTTTCGGAGTTTTTTTATCCAGTTCAGAAATCTTGGCACTCAATTCGGCAATCTGTTTGACCTGGAGAGCCCGTTTGTCCACGACATCTTTGGAGACCAAGGGGCGGCGTTGCAAAGTAATCTCGCCCCCTTTGGTCCCCAATTCCAAAAGCATCCTGGTGCTGTAAAAAATCCCGGCAAGGCCATAGTAATCGTTCTGGGAAACCGGGTCAAACTTATGGTCGTGGCAGCGGGCACAACCAAGAGTGAGACCCATGAACGCCTTGCCCACCAGGTCAATCTGGTCATCGACCATGTCGCTTACCATTTTTTCCTTATCCGCATCTCCCCGATCCCAGGCTCCATTCACCAGAACCGAGGTGGCGATCAGGCCGTTGGCATAGGGCTCCTTGCCATCCGGTGGCGGGAGCAAATCCCCTGCGATTTGATGCACGATGAATTGGTCAAAGGGCATATCCTGATTCATGGTGCGCACTACCCAATCACGGTATCGGTATGCCTCCAAGGGCTCACAAATGGGGTTTCTTGCCTTGGGGTTGCCATCGTGATAGTCGGCGTAGCGAACGACATCGAGCCAAAGCCGTGCAAACCTTTGACCATGTGCGGGGGAGGCCAACAACCGATCCACCACTTTTTCAAACGCGCCGGGAGATTGGTCGTTCAGAAAGGCGTCCATCTCTTCAAGGGATGGAGGCAAACCGGTAAGGTCCTGGGTCACACGCCGCAAAAGCATCCGCTTGGCCGCTGGTTGGGCTGGTGTTCGTGCCTGCTTTTCAAGATCTGCGAGAATGAAACGGTCAAGGTCGTTTTTGGCCCATGGGTTATTATTGACCTTCGGCACGGTTACCTTGGCCAAGGGTTGAAAGGCCCACCAGCGACTCTGCTCTTTGGAAACGATATGTTTGTCACTTGGTGGCCGTAATTTGTCCGCATTGGGCCACACCGCTCCCTGGGCGATCCAATGGCCAACCGTATCAACTTCTTTATCCGATAACTTGGCCTTTGGGGGCATTTTCAGATCGCCCTTATGGCCAAGGGCACGCATCAAAAGACTCATGTCCTTATTCCCGGGTACAATGGCTGGGCCACTCTCCCCACCCTTGAGCAAAGCCTCCCTCGAGTCAAGCCTAAGGCCCCCGGACATTTTTAACGGACCATGACATTTGATACAGGTGTTGACAAGGAGGGGCCGAATATGCTTTTCGAACTCCTCATCGGAACTGGAGGCTACCATGGAAAAACCGGTCAAGGCCATCACCAGGGCAGGGATCATGATTTATCCTTGTCCCTTGGGTTTGCCCTCGGGAAGGGCACCGGGCATGGGGGCATAAGGTTCCAAGTCATTTGCACATCCGGGTAGGGAAGGCCAGGGTGGGAGGGACTAAACCGTCATCTTTGTAATCTTTTCGTATTCCAAGGGGCGGGAATCGTCCAATCCAATCCCTTGTATTAGGGCAAGTTACCCAGTTGGAGTGATTTTTTACGATTTTTGGGCCTGTTTTGGAACCAGAATTGCGGTTTTTCCCAAGGTTTTGGAGTATGTCGAGTTCAAAACGCCATATTGTTCCGACCATGTGACCTGATATTTACCGCTCTTTGTGCCATTTTAACGAAGGAGCTTGGAATTGTTCGCAGGATCCCTGGAGGGGGATTTGCAGTCCCGAATTTTGCAGGTTGATTTAACTTTTTCCCGGGAAATCCTCTGTTTTCATGGTCCCAACTGCGTAACTTGGCCTAACAAAACATTTGCGGAGACATCAACCTGGGTTGACGAATGATGGGCGCAAAACCCATCTTGTCCAATACTTGACTCTTCAGGTCGATTCCCGGGGCGATTTCGGTGAGTTCAATCCCCAAAGGATGGACCTCAAACACCGCCCGCTCGGTTATGTAATGAACCCTCTGGCCCCGCCGACGGGATTGATCGGCATTGAAACTGATCTGATCGACCGAGGAAACGAATTTTGGGATCGCACCTTCGGAAACAATGCGCAAACGACCCGATTCCACAACCACCTTCAGGCCGCCGGTGGTAAAAGTTCCACAAAAGACCAAATGCTTGGCGTTTTGGCTGATGTTGATAAAGCCGCCCACGCCGGCAAGCCGACTGCCAAAACTCGATACATTGACATTGCCCTTTTGGTCCACTTGGGCCGCTCCCAAGCCTGCGAAATCCAGTCCTCCCCCATCGTAAAAATCAAACTGGGCAGGCTGGTCAATGATGGCCTGGGGAAAATAGGAGGCACCAAAAGAAAGCCCACCGGCGGGTAGGCCCCCGATGGGCCCGGACTCAAGGGTAAGCGTTATCTGATCCAACAGATTTCGTTCAGCAGCAATGCGTGCAATCCCTTCGGGCATCCCGATTCCCAGGTTGGCAATCGCACCTGGGCAAAGTTCTTCCATGCACCTTTGGGCAATGATGCGCCTCTCATCCAAAGGCATGGGGACAACGGTCCCCAATTGGGCAGGGCCAGCGGATACAAATGCCCGGTTTTCAACCTCGGCAAAGGTTTGCTCATGATCCGCCGGTTCGGCTACCACGATCTTGTCCACCAAAATCCCTGGTACACGGACCCGTTTTGGATTGGCCGGTTTGTCGAGAAGGTAGGCGGCTTGGGCAAGGACGATTCCACCACCATTTCGGACCGCTTGGGCCATGGCTAATATCTCACCAATAATGGCCTCATCATCCATAACCAGATTGCCAAATGGATCCGCAGCAGTGGCCCGGATCAACGCCACATGAATGGGAAATGCCTTGTACCAAAGCCACACCTTGTCCCCCAAGGTCACTCGTTCGACAAGGTCTTCCGTTGTTTTGCTGTTGAGTTTGCCGCCTTGAAACAAGGGGTCAACAAATGTATCGAGCCCGACATGGGTAATGCAGCCAGGTCGTTTGGCGGCAATGTCACGGAACAATTGGCAAAGGACCCCTTGGGGAAGGTTGTAGGCTTCGATTTCTCCTGCAAGGGCAAGTTTTCCCATCCTGGGCACCAAGCCCCAGTGACCGCCGATGACCCGCTTCACCAAACCACGATGGGCAAGGTGATTGATGCCCCGGGATTTGCCATCTCCTTGCCCGGCCGCATAAACCAGAGTGAGATCACGAGGCAGGCCCTTTGCCAAAAATTGTTCCTCGAGGGCTCGGGTCAAGGCTTCAGGATGGGCGGCACCTATGAAACCGCCTGTGGCAATGGTCTGTCCATTTTGAATTAACGCAATTGCTTCAGCAACATTGGCCAGTTTTGCATCACGGGGAACGCTCATGCGTACCATCCCCCATTGACATGCAGGGTTTGGCCGGTGATGTAGGAGGCCAATGGACTGCACAGAAAAACGATCGCATTGGCAATATCCTCCGGTTCGCCAAATCGTTCCAGGGGAATCTGTTCTATCATGGCCATTTGAACCTTTTTGGGGATACTCTTACCCATCTCGGTAAGAACAACTCCGGGAGCGACAGCGTTAACGGTGATTCTTTTTTTTGCTAGCTCCCTGGCAAGGACCCGGGTCATTGCCTCGACGCCGGCTTTCGCCGCAGCATAGTTGGCCTGTCCAAAAAAACCAAGGGATGCGGCAATGGAACCAAGGCTCACAATGCGGCCATCCGTGCGTAATGTTTCGGCGGCCTGGCGGCAAACATGGAACACCCCTGTGAGGTTGGTATCCAGAACAACCTGCCAATCCTCATCGGACATCTTTTTGATGGTCCTGTCCCGCAGGACGGCGGCGTTGTTGATGACAATATCCACCCCGCCAAATGTCTGGATGGCTTGGTCAAATAGTGCCCTGACGGCTTCCTTGTCACGAACATCACCAGCCACGCACAGGACCCTTTCGCCCAGTTCAAGGGCAATGGCGGTGGCCTTGGCGCAGTTTTCTCCCTTGGGATCGGGGAAATAGTTGATCACCACCGAAGCCCCGGCTTGGTGGAGTCTTTTCACGGTCGCCTCGCCCAGTCCCTGACTGGCGCCGGTCACAATTGCGGTTTTTCCCTCAAGCGAGATGAAAATCATTGGGTTTACCCAAAAGTGTTTCCTTGGGCATTTCTTCGCGGATGCCCACACCGCTGGAGCTTGTATTCTTTAATGTTTCAGCAAGGTTAACAATGCGCCTGGCTGCCCAGGCGATGCCCACTCCCCGGTTATGAATGCTTGCGATCAGGTTGCGGTGGGCATCCGTGTCGCCCGGTTTGGGTCGATAAGCCAGATAGGCCGATAGGCTTTCCGCGGTGGAAAGCCCCGGCCTCTCGCCTAGGAGGAGGACCACTATCAATGGTTCAAGGAGCGAACCAATATCATTCATGATCCCCACGCGGGCACGGCGGATAAAGATCGGGCGGCCTACCTGCCACCCCATTGAAAGAGCCATGGGAACAAGTGCGGTATATAGTGGAAATCCTTGCTTTTGCAGGGCCAGGGCGGAAAGCCCATCCGCAAGGAGGATTTGCATTTGGGGAGACCTTGGGCACTCGGCAAGGATGCGTTCCCGGTCCATGGGATGAACCTTCCGACCAAGATCAGGCCGAAGCAGATATTCCGTTTGGGTGCTGGCCTGACTCGAGACCAAAAGCGGCGGGTGAACAAACCCCTCCTTGTCCTTTTCCCGAACTGCTTTGGGAAAGGTAGCTATCCAGGATGGGTCCTTTTCGGGCTTGGTTTCCTGAAACACGGCATCTCGGGCTACGGCATGGTCGGCCCGAAGGGCTAAACAATCGGCAGTGGAAAGGGATGCTCCATGTCGCGGAGAAAAGACCCTGGCTGGAGTCAACCTGGCTGCCAAAGTGGCAAGTTTCAAGGAAAGAGGTTCCTCTTCCTTTGCCGGATTGTTCACCTGGGTTCCCCCTGAATGGTTTTGAGGTCAACCGGTGGACCACGAAAGATTTTCTTTGCGGATATAAACCATGCCAAAACAAGGATAATCAGGAAGGCGATAACCACATGGCCTGCCTTTTCCGAAGGTGGCTGGGTGCCGATTACCACCAAACCAAGGCATCCAACCAGGCTCAGGACGGCCAGCGGTTTGAACCAGATTCCCAATTGCCAAGGCCCCATTGCAGTCCAACTTCGGCCATGGGCCAACAGACCCAGGAAAGTAGGAAGCACATAGGATAAATATAAAAAAATCGTACAGGCCGCCGTGATGGTGGCATAAACCTCGGCGTAGACCGTGAACAAAACCGAGGCGATGGCAACCACCCAAACCGCATTGGCGGGACTTTGGGTTCCATTGCGAACCTTGCGCAGCCACTCCGAGCCAGGGAGTCCACCATCCCGGGCAAATGCAAACACCATCCGGGACGCTGAGGTAATGGTCGCCATTCCGCATAGATATTGGGCCAGGAGGATAGCCAGGTAGGCGGTGGTTTCCAAATGGGCCGGAAGGTTTTGTTCGAGAATTTCGACAAAGGTCCGTTCTCCCTGAAGGGCGATCTGTGGGATGTCATCAATCACCAAAACCGCCACTCCCAAGAGAATCCAACCGACTATTCCCGACACCAGCACGGATCGGATTATCCCCCTTGGAACATTGATTGCCGCATTTTTGGTTTCTTCCGCCGCATGAGCGGAAGCATCAAAGCCTGTGATGGTATAGGCGGGAAATAGAAGCGCCAAAAGAAACAACCAGGTCATCGACTGGGTGATGGGCCAAACCGGGGTTACCCCTTTCGCTTCATCCAAAGGGGGAAGCCCGCTGAAATTATGAAATTCAAAAAGGCGTAGGGGGTGACTTGGTTCTCCAAACGCCAAAAAAGCAACCACCAGGAACACGGAAACCCCAAGAATCCACCAGCCACTAAACGAGGTTAGGGGCCCGACAAGGCGGGTCCCCATCAAGTTCAGTACTACCTGGGTCAAGGTAATGATCGCAACCGCAAGAAGCTGGATGATTTCGCCCGGATCTTCCCCATTAAAAAGTCCACTGACAACAAACCGCCAGGTTCCAACATTGATTGCTGCCAACACGGTTACCAGACCCGCCAAATTTAACCAGGCGGTCAGCCAGCCCATGGCTCGGCCTCCCAATAGGGAAGCCCAATGATACAGCCCACCCGAGGTTGGAAACGCCGAGGCAATTTGGGCCATGGTCGCCGCCACGCAAAGTGAAAAAAACAAGGCTACTGGCCAACCGATGCCTATCGCCGCCGGCCCCACCGCACAATAACCCAGATGAAACGAAGTGATCCCCCCTGAAAGAATGCAGATGATCGAGAGCGAAAGGGCGTAATTGGAAAACCCTGAAAACCCCCGGTACAGCTCTTGGGAATATCCCATTTTGGAAAGGACAGATTCATCCGTTTGATGATTGGAATCGCCTACATTCATTTTTGGGTCCCGTCTGTCAAAAGGGGCATTAGATCCGTAAATATCCTGGAATTTCGCGATTGGCCCAACAGGGTAGGACCCTTGGCAATCGAATGCGATTCCAGCCATTCCTGGAATTCGGGAGCAGCTTTCAGCCCCAATAGCGATCGTACATAGGCACCATCATGGAAACTGGTGGTTTGGTAGCTAAGCATGACATCATCACCACCCGGTACACCCATGATGTGGTTGCACCCCGCCTGGGCCAACAGCAACAACAGGTTGTCAAGGCTGTTGTGATCCGCCTCGGCATGGTTGGTGAAGCAGACATCCACTCCCATGGGAAGCCCTAGCAGTTTGCCCATGAAATGATCCTCAAGGCCCGCACGAATGATCTGTCTTTCGTCAAATAGATATTCCGGTCCGATGAACCCCACCACACTATTCACCAAAAACGGGTCAAACTCCCTGGCCAAACCATAGGCCCTGGCTTCCAGCGTGAGTTGATCCACCCCATGGTGGGCTCCCGCGGAAAGGGAACTCCCCTGGCCGGTTTCCAAATACATCAACTGATTTCCAAGCCAGGGAACATTCCGGTTCAAATGGTGCTCCAAGGCCTGTTCTTGTCCCTCCCTCAATAAGGAAAGGCTCACTCCAAAGCTCCCATTGGTCAATTGGGTCCCTCCGATGGACTGAAACAAAAGGTCCACCGGGGCACCGCGGCGAATCGCCTCTAGCTGGGTCGTGATATGAGCCAGGCAACAGTTTTGGGTGGGGATGGCCAACGAGGTAATCACTTGATCAAGGGTCTGAAGGATGGTTATAACGGACTCCACCGATTCCACGGCAGGGTTGACCCCAATCACGGCATCACCTGCCCCCATCAGCAGTCCATCAAGGGTAGAAGCAACGATACCACGGGGATCATCCGTGGGATGGTTGGGTTGAATCCGAATACCAAGCGTTCCCGGTAAACCAGTCGTGTTTCGACACCGGGCGACATTTTGTATGCGGGCGGCAATCCCGACAAGCTCTTTGTTGGATAATAGTTTGGTTACCGCAGCGGCAATCTCTGGAGTAATGGCCCAAGCCAGAGCCTTCCAATCGGGAATGCTAGCATCGGTTTCAGGACCACCCCGAAGGAGCCATTCCCGAAACTCCCCCACACAAAGGGTGCCTAGGGGTCCCAATGTGGTTTTGTCGTGTCGATTTTGGATTAGCTTGGAAACATCGTCCTGATCCGGGTCAATCAAGGGTGAGCCAGCAATGGAGGCAAGGGTAACCTCTGCAAGAGCCAGCTTGGCGGCGATTCGTTCGCATTCGCTTTGGGCGGCAATGCCGGCCAGAACATCGCCCGATTTCGGTTCATTGGCTTTGGCGAAAAGCTCTGCCAGCGTGGCAAAGGAAAATCGTTCACCCCGGATTGTATGGGCATAAGCCATGAATAATCACCCGTACCAGGGTTCCCCATTGGGAGATATTTTAGGGGAATCCGATTGCAGTTCTAGAAAGGAATGTCGAGCAATAATCAGGTACCGGCTGCTCATAACATACGCAAAGAAGCACGATCCTTCTCTTTGTCTTTTTAGGCTTTGACCCTTATCCCTAAGAAAGTGCTTCGGTCAATACCCGGGCGGTTTCCACTCCCGTAAGGCGCATATCCAGGCCTTGATTGCGGACACTTAAAAGATCATGGCGGATTCCCATTTGGTGAAGAATCGTCGCATGAAGGTCCCGGACATGAACCACATTCTCCGAGGCGTTGTACCCTAATTCATCCGTACTACCAATGCTTGTTCCGGGCTTTATGCCTCCTCCGGCCATCCAGAGGGAAAAACCCTTCATGTGGTGGTCGCGACCTGGTCCACCTTTGCCTTGAAACATCGGCGTGCGCCCAAACTCCCCGCCCCAAATCACCAGCGTTTCCTCGAGCATTCCCCGTTGTTTCAGATCTGTCAGGAGTGCCCAGGTAGCCCTGTCTGTGGCCTTGCAACACATGTCCATGTATAGTGCCAAGTCGCCATGGTGGTCCCAGTCCCGGTGATAAAGCTGGATAAACCGCACTCCTTGTTCGGCCAATTTCCTGGCCAAAAGACAATTGGAAGCGAACGATCCGTCTCCCGGGGTGGCTCCATAACTGTCAAGTACGGATTTGGTCTCATCGGCAAGGTTCAGCAAATGGGGAACACTCGTCTGCATCCGGAAGGCCATTTCATAGGCCGCAATGCGGGTGCGAACCTCGGGTTGGTCCCTTTCCCGATTGTGAATCGCATCCATGGTTTGTATGCGGTGAACCAATTCCCCCTGAAGGGAATCCGAAATGCCACGGGGAGGTCGGAGGTAATGCACAGGTTCGCCACCCGATTGAAACTCAACCCCCTGGTAGCGGCTGGGAAGAAACCCAGGCCCCCACATCCTTTGCGAAATCGGTTGGGGATTGCGGCCTGCGAAACTGGTCATCACCACGAAACCAGGCAGGTTGTCACACTCGCTTCCAAGGCCATAGGTCAACCAGGACCCGATCGAAGGCCGACCTGAGATTTGGGTACCTGTGTTCATCACGGTATGGGCCGGGTCATGGTTGATCTGATCGGTCACCATCGACCGGATGATGCATAAATCATCGGCCATTTTTCCGTGCCAGGGAAGGAAGTCGCTAATCCATTGTCCCGATTGTCCATGACGGCGAAACTTGGACAAATGCCCCTGGACCTTGAGGGCTTGGCCCTGAAGTTGGGCAATAGGCTGGCCTTTTGTGAACGACTCGGGCATCGGTTTGCCATCAAGGCGATCCAACTCGGGTTTGTAATCAAAGGTTTCCAGGTGGCTGGGCCCGCCTGACATGTAGAGATAAATCACCCGCTTTGCCTTGGGGGCAAAGTGGGGTAAACCAGCAATACCGGGAGGCACACCCCTTTCCGAAAGAGTGGACTTGGGTTTATTGTTCGCCTGGAGGGATTGCTGAAACAATCCTTTTACGGCAGCGACACCAAAACCGAGCCCTCCCTGGGACAGGAAGGCCCGCCTGGCCAATGCCCTTTTATGAACTCTGGTTTTGGACATTAGTTTCTCGTGTTGGTTTCCGCCAAATTGAGCAGTAGCCGGCAGACCACAGTCAATGCCGCAAACTCGCCTTCCCTGGCCTCCTCCCCTGTGAAGCTTCCACCAAGAAAGCTCCTTGCTTCCTTTGGATTTTGGGTGAACCAGGCAAGGGCTGACTTTTGAAGCTCCTCCATTTCGTTCATTTCAGCCGCAATGGGTAGCCGACCTGTGACCCGCTGGAAAAGATTCGCCAAACCCGATTGGGCAGAAGGTGGCTTGGGGTTTTGTTGCCTTGCCAGACTTTTGGCCGCCTCAATGAAAGTCGGATCATTGAGCAGTACCAGGGCGGCCCGGGGTGTGTTTGCGTTGGGCCTCCTCACCGAACATTCCTCCCGACTAGGGGCATCAAAGGCCCGAAGCATCGGGTGCAGGAATTGTCTTTGCCAATGAATATAAAGACCCCGGCGAAATTGATCTGTACCCACGGAAGGTTTGTAGCCTCGTTTGGGAAAATTCAATAAGGAATAGTATCCCTCGGGTTGATAGGGTTTGATGCTTGGACCCCCCACTTTTTGATCAAGCAATCCGGACAAGGACAGGGCACTATCCCTGATCATTTCTGCGGGAAGTCGAAAGCTGGCCTGCCTGGCAAAAAGGAGATTGTTGGGATCCCGCTGACGCTGGGATGGAGAGGCAGAGGAAGACTGCCTGTAGGCATGGCTAGAAACGATTTTCTTGATGAGACTCCGCATATCCCAACCCGAATGAATCAATTCGTTCGCCAAATGATCCAAAAGTTCCGGATGGGTGGGTGGGTCTCCCTGACTTCCAAGGTCTTCCAGGTTGACAGAAATTCCTTCTCCAAAAAAGAGGGCCCAAATCCTGTTTGCCAGAACTCTGGCAACAAGGCGGCCTGCCCCTGATTGGGTTTCGGTAAGCCAAAGAGCCAAGTCCAGTCGAGAGGCCCGGCCTTTAGGATTCTTCAACATTCCCAAAAAGGCAGGAACCCCGGAATCGACCAATTCGCCTGTTTCGTCCATCCAATTGCCACGGGCCAGAACCCGGGTGGGACGGGGAGGAATCGATTGGGTGATCATTACCAGCCGTGGCTTGGATAATTTGGTAACCTCCGCATGGTGGAAAGATGCCATGGCTTGCTTGAGGGATTCGGGAACACTCGGGTCAAGTACTTTATCCCGCCGCAATTGGGCTTCTTTCAGGGCCAAAATGTCACGATCGGTGACCACGGCCATTTCCGGAGGGCGCCTGGTTGGAACGGTGTCGCCCCCTCCTCCCCGAAGATGTTTTTCCTCGTCGATGTCCGCAAAGAAGGCGGCTATTGAATAAAAATCCCGTTGGGTATAGGGATCAAATTTGTGGGAGTGGCATTGGGCACACCCTACCGTCGCACCCAGCCACACGGTAGAAAGATTGCGCACCCGGTCCGCAGCATAGATCGCCAAATATTCCTTGGGTTGTACGCCACCCTCGTGGCTTGTTTGGAGAAGTCGATTGTAACAGGAAGCGATTTTGGCACGAACCACCTCCGGCCCCTTTAGGTCCAACAAGTCCCCAGCAAGTTGCATTTGCGTGAACAGGTCAAAGGGCATATTTTGGGCAAAGGCATCGATCACCCAATCCCGATAAGGACTGGCATTGTGATCCTGATCACCATGGTAACCCACTGTGTCCGCATACCGAACAAGGTCCAACCACCAGGATGCCATCCGCTCGGCATAGGCGTCCGAGGCAAGCATGGCGTCGATCGCTTTTTTCCAATCCCTGGAGGTTTTGGGACTCGGGGAAAGATGGAATTTTTCCGGATCTTTGGCAATCATGCCAAGGAGGTCGAATTGCAAGCGCCGAACCAGGGTAACCTGGTCCGCTTCCTGGGAGAGTTCAAGGGAGTTGTTTTTCAGGCTCCTGGTCAAGAGTCCGTCAATCGTCTGTCTTGAATCGAATGGTGCCAAGGATGCATAGGACCAGTGAATGGACCACGGAGCACCCCCTTCCACCCACTGGGTGAGGAGGGTTTTTTGTTCCGGACTGAGAGATTTGTTGTTCTCAGGAGGTGGCATAACCTCCTCCGAATCCTTGCTTAGGATTCGTTTCAATAACAAGCTATCGTTCACCCTTTCAGGAGCAATCAGGCCGTTTTTTCGTGGAGCCTTGGCGGCAACCTCATCGTCCAGGCGTAGGCCACCTTTGCGCCTGGCCTGGTCAGGCCCATGGCAGGAAAAACACTTGTCGGCAAGGATGGGCCGGATATCGCGGTTAAAGTCGATCTTTGGAGGAATTGTTTCCTCTGGCTTGGCAAAGGCAGCCAACAAAAAAATCAGGACCGCAATGCCCGGACCCATCATTTTGTCTCGTCCGAATGGAGTGGACTACTTTCAATTGTAAGAGCCATTACCACGGGGGCTGAGGCATCACTTCCTTTGACAAACTCTATCGCCTTGAGGGAAAGAGACTTTTTGGGAAGGATGCTCAAATAGCGAATCTGTTTGCCCCTGAGGTCGAAAGCAAACTGCGAGCCTGGTACATCCACCCTGCGGATATAATCGGAAAAGTGTTCCCCGTTTTTCAGGGGGTGATCTTCTGTTGTTCCATCCTCGTATTGAAGCCTGACAATCATGCTGGTGGAGCCTTTGGCAATTGCCGGGAAATTCCAGCCCCCCACACCCGAAAGCATATGAATCGCCTTGGCCGGACCCTTAATGGGCAGGGAAACACTCCTTGGCATCTTGGGTGCGGTTGTGCCATTGGGTCCGTTGAGCAATAAAGCATTCGGTTTTGTTCCGTTGCTTGGGTCGATTAGAACGAACGGAACGCCCGCAAAAGTTTTGGGTTTCCAATCGTCAAAGACCATCCTGTCCCCCCTTGATTCGGGCCCAAAAAACATCCCCCGATCGGTGGCAATGGTGGCGATTTTGTCGATCGGAATGGTGAGAAACCTGCCCCGTTTGGTGAGGAATTCGAGAAGGTCCGTCAGGTCTTTCAAGGACACCTGTTTTTCAAATCCTTCGGGCATCAACGATTTGGGGCTCACCCCGATTTCGTCGATGTCCAAACGGGCAAGGATGTGCTTCTTGCCTTCCGAGTCAATCAATTCAAGCGATGTTTTCGTTTCCGATGACATCAGACCATTTATGAGTTGCCCTTTTTTGGTGACCACTGTCCAGGCACGAAAGTTCCCTTCCACCCCACGGCTTGGGTCAATGATATGAATGAGAAGTTCTTCTTTGGGATGGGCCGCCATGCCGGAAAGGTCGGGCCCAATGCCACCGGGGGGCACCCCGGCCCCGGTTACCTGATTGTGCAAGTGACATTTGGCACAATGTTGGAGGTAGACCGCCTTGCCATGAATCGCATCGCCTGTCGTTCTGGTGGTCGATACCAGCCCCTCAATCACCTTTTGGCGATCGGCGTTGGGAAGGCCTCCCCCTTTTTCCAGCAATGCTTTGGCCCGGGTTGCTATCCTGCGATTGGGATGACTGGCCATGGCCCGCTGTTGATCCAGGGGCAAGTCTGTCAAACGCACCGTGCCTGCTTCACAGGCATCGAGCAGGACCGGAGTCCAAGCAGGCCTTTGAGCCAAAAGTCTCATGGCCGCCCCCCGGATCGCAGGACTCCAACCGGAGGATGCCGCTAATAGGTCCTTGGCTATTGGAGCCTCGGATCGTCCCAAAACCTCCATCACCTCGGTGGCAAAGTCTCCATCCGATTGGGGAGTGATCAGAGCCAGAACGGCCTTGGCAAGAGGTGTGTCCGTTTGGCGAAAGTCAATGGCCTGGCCGGCCGCCACGATACGATCCGCACCAGATTTCTTTTCGTCCCTGATCACCGTTAAAAGATCTCCCACCAGCTTTTCGGTAAAGGCAAGGAGGCTTGCCACCTGCCACCTATCCCCCAGGCGAATGAGGTCAACCCGGGCATTTGGTGGAAGCTTGTCAACCAGTCGATTTAAGGCTTTTTCTGCCTCGGGAGTAAACGCTACCTTGACTGCGGGCCAACCCTTGATGAGCCCTTTGAGAACGATTGCCGCCCGTTCGGGCCTGGCCTTTTCAAGGGCAACGATCAGATCCGAAGCACTATCCCCATCAGGATTTCCCCTGGCAACATGTTCGGAGACAACCGTGATGACCTTTATCTCCGCCGCATTCACCAAACCTATTTCGTCTTCGGCTGTAGGCCCATTATGCCATAGCCACGCCTTTAGGAAGGAATTCTGCTGCTTGGCGGCGGCCGCAGTTAGCGCATCCGGAAGCCACTTGTCGTTTGTAACAACGGGGTCGGCAAGGGCCTTCACCAACGCTGGGGACGCTTTTTCGCATGCAGGGCGTTCGGCCAAACCCAAAAACGCGGCAAGGCGGACCTGACCGTTGGGATCTGCCAGCAACCCAACGATTTGATTGGCGGACTCCCTGGTTGCCGGTAATGCAAGGATAGCGTTTCGGCGCACACCGGCCGAGGTATGCCCAAGGGCCTTGGTGATGGCGGCCAAGGTTGGTTCCTCTTGGGCAACACCCAAGCCCACCAAGGTCCAAAGGGCGTGCATCGCCCCTACATCAAGGCCAATGGCATCGGGTTTGGGCGATTGGAGAATCTTCAAAAGGGCGGGAACCACATCCTTGTTTCCCCTTTCCACCAATAGCCTCTGGGCGTGTTGTCGCCAAAACAGGTTGTTGTTTTGAAGGGTCGCCACGAGTTTTTCCGGACTGGCATCTTTGAGGGTAAATGTCAACTCGCCAGGATTCTCCTTCGACACGATCCGATAGATTCTACCATGGGTCTTATCACGCAAGGGGGTTTCATAGGCGTTGCCTTTCCCTGTGGAAAAACCGGCTGGTGTGGGGTTGTGCTGAACGATGTAGTTGTACCAATCAAGCATCCAAACATTGCCATCCGGGCCAACCTCACCCATGGTCGGTGATGTCCATTCATCCTCGCTTACAGCAAGGTTAAACGCCTGCCTCGAGCGAAAGTTGGCACCTTCAGGTTCGATCTCGAAGGTGGCAAGGAGGTGCCCGGTGGGTTCGGCAACAAAGGCAGTGCGATTCCAATATTCCCTGGGATAATTTCGGGCCGTATAAAGGGCATGACCGGCTGCGGCCGTGTAGCCACCATGGTGGTCCACCTGGCGTACTTTATCAGTAATCGCCTGGAATTTCGGGTTACCCCCGATCCCGGTCAACACGCCAGAGGACCAACCCCTGACACTTTCATAGTAACGATTGGCAATAGACATATATTCACTTGGATTGCCGTTGGCGGTGGACCCAAAAAGCACTCCTTCCTCGGAAAGGCCAATTCCCCATGAATTGTTGTTGGTGTTTCTCAGGAATTCCATTTTTGACCCATCGGGCTTCATCCGCACAAAACCTGTCCGAAAATCGAGATCTTCCCCTCCAACGGTTCCCCGAAATCCGGCATAACCTGCCATGAAATAGAGCCAATTGTCCAAGCCATAGTGGAGGTTGCTTGGCCCGGCGTGGGTGTCCGCCGCCGACCAACCCCGGAAGAGGACCTTTCGTTCATCCGCAACATCATCCCCATTGGTATCCCTGAGAAAAAGGGTTTCAGGTGCCTGATGGACAATCACCCCACCATTGGCAAAGATAATCGAGGTCGGGATGGACAAATTTTCCGCAAAGAGAGTGGTTTTGTCCGCTTTTCCATCCTTGTCTGTGTCTTCCAGGATCCTGATACGATCACGGCCTTGACCTACGGACCGCTTTTCGTTGGGATAGTCGATGGTTTCCACAATCCAAAGGCGACCCCTTTCATCCCAGTTCATGCACATGATTTTCCCGGAGATCATGGGCTCACTGGCAAAAAGTTTGCATTCAAATTCGATGGGGGTGGACAAGTGCTTCATGGAAAGGAGCGGTTCGACCGGCTTTTGCATTTCCCCCAGGGGCTGGGTAGTGGTCCCCCAGTTTTTCCCTGCCGGATAAAAGGGGACCTTGGCTGGTTGGAACTCAAAGGGTGGAAGGCCCTTTGGGATTTTGGTCATGACAATTTCGCCACGCACCGTCCCAGCGTCAACCGGATTTTTGCCTACCGCCCAGTAGAGGCCCCGCTGCACCAGCTTTTGAAAACCGGGGTGACCAAATGTTCGTTCATCATGACCCCATGCCGTGTAAAATACCCTCCCTTTGCCTTCTTCACGGATCCAGGTCCATGGCTCCTCGCCTCTGCCCTCGGTACGCGTTTCCAAAACGGTCCGACCCAAGGGATTGTGCTTGGTGTGGACATAGGTTTCATCCCAACTTTCAATCCCGGGGAGGCCTTTCCATATGGGGTGCAGGGGCTCTTTCAGATTGGTCCGAAAAATGCCTGTTCCATGCCTTTGGAATTGGGCACCAACCAGCTTGATGTACTCCGGTGAATTGAGGAAGCAATACGAGGCACAATGCAAGGGAAGGAATCCTTTCCCCGAGCGGACATATTCCAGCAGGGCCTTTTCCTGATCGGGTTCAATGGCCGGATGATTGGCATAAACCATCAAGGCATCATATTTTTCCAGCGTTTTACCATTGAGAACCTTGAGATCCTCGGTGTATTCCAGAAAGATCGGTTGGTTGGCCCATGCCGCCGCCAGCTGACGATACCTCATCGCCGGCTGATGATGTCCCTTATCCCCCAAAAAAAGGACCCTGATCCTTGGGGCATTTTCCTGAGGCCCCGCCTGGGCAGGAAGGCAATAGACAAGCGAAAGAAGTAGGGTTCCAAGCATGAATGATTTCCAAAAAGCCACCCGGGAAAGTTCTCCTTCCCAGAAGATCCACATTCGTTCTATTGTTATGATAAGAAAGTATCGAACCGGGGACGAAATACCCTGTCCAACCATTTCACCTGAATTCTCTGGATATACTCCCCATGAACCCCATTGATGCCTCGGTCATCCAATCATTCGACCAAACAGCGGAGGAAATTTTTGATGCTTTTCTCGACCAGGAACTGATCGGGCAGTGGATGTTTGGGCCACTTTTGCGCGAGGAAACCGTCTTGCACATTGCTCTGGAGAGTCGGGTGGGAGGTGCTTTTTCTTTTTTGGTTCAAAGAAACGGCGAAGAGATCGACCATGTGGGCCAATATGTAACCATCAACCGGCCCAAACGGCTTGTTTTTAGCTGGGATATAGGCACTTTTAACGCCAACAGTAGCCAAGTCACCTTAGACATCCAGGCTAACAGCGGCTTGGGTTGCACAGTAACCTTGACCCATTCTTTGCCTGCAGAATGGGCCGATTACGCCGACCGAACAAAAAACGCCTGGAATTTGATGCTGGGGGCCCTTAAAACGGTGAAAACAAACCAGAAAAAGGTGGGGATCGGTTAGGCTTTGGAAGTAGGCCCCCTCCTTGGCAAAATGGGAATATCGGGACTGGTTGACGAACGAAGGGTTTTTGCGTATTTTTAAGTACTTGGTGGCAACGCCAGTGGAGAGGTGACCGAGCGGCCGAAGGTGCAGCATTGGAAATGCTGTGTACGAGTAATTGTACCAAGGGTTCAAATCCCTTCCTCTCCGTTTTTATTGTAATCAGGATTCGATTTGGATTGTTTTAAATAAAAGGTATCTCTGCCATTTAAAATATGCGCACAAAAACCAACTTTTAAAATGAGGATTTTACATGAGATCAATTTTAGAGGGCTTGTTTCGCTTAATTTATCTAATAACATGCGGTCCATTTCAGAAAAAACACACTTTTTCAAGATTTAAAATGTATGAGTCTATTATAAAAGAAAGCCGATCGATAAAATTTTTAGGGCCTGTGCTTTCAATTAGTCATTCAGACAAATTGGCAATTATGATTGGTCGTGATGTTTCGGAAATTGTTAAAGGAAATTATCCAGATGTAAATATATCAAATCTTCCATATGCTGATAATTCATTCAATTTAGTTGTAAGTGATCAAGTATTTGAGCATATTGATGACCTCCCATCTACGGCGATGAAAGAATCATTAAGAGTATGTAAACCTGGTGGGTGGGTTTTGCATACAACTTGTTTTTGTACGGCTTACCATGGCCCCGGAGATTTTTGGAGGTTTACGGCTGAGGGTTTAAAAAGTTTAGCTTTAAGATGCGGGGCGAGTGTGGCAATATCAAAAACGGATGGTCATCCTGTCGAATTGATATTTAATTATATTGGCTGGACGCGCTATGGCGTTCCGACTATGAAATTTCATCCATTAAATATACTATGTCGCTTAAATAGACCATCCTATGGATCTACAGTTTGGGTTTTGGCTCAAAAACCAGCTTGAGGAAACAAAAAATGGGGAGCCTTTTTTCCACCTTGGCGGTTAATGGTTTGGAATTGGATTCCAGACCCATTTGAGAAGTAGTGCCCCTAATTAAAGGAGGCAACCTGAATGCGATCGATCCTTTCCTTGACACTTTCCTTCGTAATGTTCCTTCCGGCGTGGGCCCAGCCTCCCGAGGTGGTTCAAATCCAAAAGCGATATGAAGCCGCCAAACCAGACGAGAAAAGTCTTGGTTTTTATTCGCTCGATTGGGCCATGAATCTAAAGGATGCCAGGGCGAGGGCCCTTAAAGAAAATCGACCTGTCCTCCTGATCCTGAACACCAACATTACAGCCGGAACCAACTTTTTTTCAGGCCATACCTGAGCCAACATGGATCATGTGCGGGGGAGTTCCCTCGCCTGGCCCGAATCCCTGGAAACCCTCCGTCCCTTTATCCTGACTTGGTGGAGTGGTCGAACCATCCGGGAAATGCCCACGGATGTCCATGCCCTTTTTGACGAAGCAGGATTGGGAAATCGGCATATCAATTTAGCCTTGGTGGTCTTAAGCCCAAAAGGCAAGGTATTACGGTCAACCGTCCCCACCATCAATCCAGGTTATTTTCGCGGAAATCCCGATAACCAGGGACGGGATTTCAAAGACCAGCTCGATGAACTGTTTCATGGTTTGCCTTTGCCAACAATTAAACTCCCTTCCCATCCCAAGTTGACCCTTCCTGACATCTGTTCAGGCGGACAACCAGCGGGAGTGCGGATTTCTTTGAAATTTGCCACCAACCGACTCAATCATTTTCGAACCCCAGTCATAGAGGCGGTGGCCTTCACGGATGAATTGGTGAAATCCCTCCAATTCCCTTCGAAAGTGGTATACCTCGATGCGGCAAGATTACACCCTTGGCTGGAGCAGATGTATCCCCCGGCAATCATGGACGGCAAAGGTGGGTTTCACAAAATAACAGGAAAACTTAGGCTATCCCCCGTGGATGGAAAGGAATCCGGCAATGGCCCCCGCTTTGCTATCCTGACTGGGGATGTACAGTTTTACCTTGATAATCAAAGCCGTACCAATTATCAGGGATCCCTTCAGGTGGCCTTGGAATATCGAGGTATTGGTCCCGACCTATTTGCCCTGAGAGGGGTCCTGGATGCGGTAGTTCCCAAAGGGCCTGAACGGATTGCAATGACCGCAGCTATTGAATCCCGCCCAAAGTAGAAAGGAGAGGTCGAAACTCTTCGGCCCAATCAAATAAGGGCCGATTCACGATCTTCTCCAAAAAATTCCACAAGGGAACCGTACCAGGCATGACAACGATTCGACCGGAAACTGCAAACGACCACGCCGACATCTCAAAGGTCAACCGGCTCGCCTTTGGCCAAGATGCCGAATCCAGGTTGATGGGGACTCTGCGTGACGGTGGCTTCGTTGGTCTTTCACTCGTTGCCGGGAGCGGCGGCAACATCGTTGGACACATCCTTTTCAGCAAGTTACGGATCCTTACTGAAACCAGGCCCATCGAAGCGCTGGCCTTGGCTCCGTTAAGTGTGCTTCCGACCCACCAGCGGTGTGGGATTGGGACGAAACTCGTGAGTGAAGGGCTTCGGCTCTGTCGGGAAGCCGGACACAGAATCGTGCTTGTCCTGGGGCACCCTGCCTTTTACCCAAGATTTGGGTTCTCGGCTGGATTGGCAGTCCCGCTTTCTTCTCCCTTTGGGGGAGGCGAATCGTGGATGGCGGCAGAATTGGTGTCGGGTGCCTTGGTGGGTGTGGTGGGAAAGGTGGAGTATCCGGATCCGTTTATGGCGTTCTGAGAAAGGGGATTTGGTACATCCGCATCGGGCTTCGGTAATTTGCTGAATATAAAGCCATGATCGTCCCAATCGATTGCTGGTTTGGCAAAAAACCTCACTTCCAAGAATTAACCAAGATGCTTCCGTTGACGCATCCGGAAGGCAAATTCCCAATCGCTTGAATCAACCTATCGCTCTCTTGATCGCCCTCAAAAAAAGCCAGCCACCAACCAGACCAAGTTACCCGGTAGGAGTGCTTTTTTACGATTCGTTTGCCTATTTTGGATCTTGGATTATGGTTTTGCCCGAAGTTAGGGAGTATGTCGAGTTCCAAACGGCAGGTAGTCCCGACCAGGTCTCTTGTTATTGGCTGTTCCTTGTGCGTTTTTAACAAGGGAGTTTGCACATGTTCGCTGATACCCTGAACCGTTTCAATCAACATCTGGTTTTGGAATGATCGATTTATCGAAATTTGTTTTGTTTATTTCACTTTGCGATAAAGCGGTGATTTTGGGTCGTCCTCGACAAACCAGGGCGTGCCTTGGTTCAGGTACATTTTTTGTGTTTCGATTAGGTTTAATGGACGAGCACCAATTCTGCCAAAAACAGCGATCTGGTGGCCCGATTCATCCATGGCCCGATCCCGATCCATCCCCCGGGAAATGGCCAAAGCATCATTTCCGTGTTTGGATTTGTGCCTGGCAATGAGGACCGGCATGGGCCTTGGGGAAAAACCCGGGCTCCCCGGCGTTTCCGGAGAGGTAAGCTGGACGACCTTCATGCCATTTTTTCCATCAGCCAAATAGGCAAATTGACTGGAGTAGGTGATACCCAACTTTACATCGTAAAGGTCATTGATGGTCCCTTGGGCATCATAGATCTGGTCCACTTTTGGAGATTCGGGTTTTTCGATGTCAAGGATGACCAGGCCCTGGCTTCCGCCCGCGACGAACGCATAGGTCCGGGCCAGATAAATGTTTCTGGCATCGTTGAGTGGCAAGGTCGCCTTGAGTTGGGGATTTTTGGGATGGGTAATGTCAAGTACCTTGACTCCCCTTTCATCACAGACAAACGCATAGCGAAACTGCGCCTGCACCGCCCGGGCCCCCTGGATCTCCTTGTCCCCCAGAATGGATACCACCTTGGGGTGGGCCGGATCGTCAAAGTCCACCACAACCAACCCGGCATCGCAACAGACATACCCCAAGGTTCCCACAAAACAGAGGGACTTGGCGCCATTCAGGATGCCATTGGGATTGAAGGCAAGATCCTTCTTCAAGAAGTTGTTGGTTGGATCCCCATCCAGAAGGGTTGCCGCATTTACCATGACAACCCCTTCGTAAAGGTCTGTCACATACAAAATCGCATAGGCCATATGTATGGCAGGTTCCTTGTTTTCGGGATGTTTCAATCGGGTCGGTTCTCGGGTTGGATCGGGGGCAATCGTGGCCGGGGCACATACCGAAGTGGAATGGCGGGTGTTGACTTGAAACCTTTGCCCAAGCGGAGAGACAGGAGCGGTTGCAAACCTTTCGGAAAATCCTTTGTGATCTGTAAAAGCAATATCAAATACCCTTAGTCCTGCCTCGCCACAGGCGGCATACAGGTATTCGCCACGGGCAAAAACCCCCTGAACCCGGGCTTTGGCCTTGGACTTGAAAAGATTGTCGACAATATCGCTCCCTGTATGATGATGGGCAATTTCCAGATGGCCGTTTTGTTGACGATGTTTGGCAAATCTTTGGGGATAGGCCACTTTTTGAAAGGTGCTTCCTTTGACCGTTTGGGGTTCATCCCGTTCGGTCACCTCAACGGCCTCTAATCCATGTTCCCCCTGGGCTACCCAGGCATACCGACCAATGAAGTTAACCGAGCCTGTTCCCAACATGAGAAGCTGGGCTATGATTGCGTTGTTGTCGCCGGATTTTGACAAGTGGCAATCGGTACATTGTTTGGTCCCATCTTTGCCCCGCACGGTGTGGGGTACATTCGTGGAAAAGGCGATGCCCGAGGGCCCCATGGCGGAAATGGTTTGTTGTTGATAGTAGATTGATTCCCGATTGTTGTTGTAGCTGCCCACATGAAGGGCACAGGAACTGCGGGCAGGCCCGATCCGGTTTCCTGAGACATCCCCATCGCGTCCAAGCATGAACACATCTTCCCGAAGAGTTTGAAAGCAGTACGAAATCTGGTTGCGACTGACGGTTCCTTCGTTATGAAGCATGGGGGTCTTGGCGTTGGCCTTTTGGGGCAAATGACAGCCAAAACAGCTTGGATTCCAGGAGGTATGGCAGGCAATGCAGCTCATATTGGAGTTTTGATGGGCCAGACAAGATTCGGTGTCTTTGGTTACCGGACCAAATTCGATGGTGCCGTTTTTGCCCATGCGGGCGGTTTTGGCAAGGTGTGATTTTTCGCTATAGCGGGGATGTCCAGGAGTAATGGTGTGAATGGTCTGGGGAACTTCCCAGCTAAGGTTTGCCTCCACCATGCTGTTTTGAATGATTTTGTCGCCGTGGCGTTCGAAGCGTCGTTTCCCCGATGCCGTGCGAAGGGCCTCCAGATTTCGGCCCGCATCGATTGGCCCGCCTGGAGGACTGGAGGTGTATGCCGCCGGGCCACTGGTGCGTAGGGTAGGGCCGGCGGTAATGGTTCCGTGGCAATCAATGCACTGAATCTCCACTGCGGCCCGAACTTCCTGTTGGAGTTTGGTATTGCCGTGATTGTCCTGGGTAAAGTGGCAATCCACGCAGTGCATACCCCTTTCCAGGTGAATGTCCATAAGGTGAACCGGCACACCATCCATGACCTTCCGGTCTTTTGGTTCAAGGGATTGGTGGCGCATGGCCTGTTGCAATTGAGGGTTTTCCACATCGGTCAGAACCTTGCCTTTGTGATCCAGAAAATGGCCCTTGCGGTCGCGGCGAAATACCGCCCGAAACGCCCAACCGTGACCATGAAAATCGGCGAATTGGCTATGTTTGGCTACCTGGTTAAGGTCAGTCAGGTTTTCCAGAAATGCCGAATCACTGAGGTAATTCCTGGCTGCCGATTCGTTCGGATTGGACATTTGGCTTTTGACAAACTCTTCCGCTGTGGGATTGCGTTCGGTGGTTGGGTAAAAGAGATCGGCATCGGTTTCCTCGTCCCACCACATGAACCCGGGAAAACTGTTCATAACGGTGGTTCCCGGATGAACATGGCAAACCAGACATTGGCTGGTGGGTATGCCACCACCCTTGGCGAATTTGTGCTCGATCGGATGACCGGATTCGCCCTTGGGAATGGTCGGGTCCTTTCCACTACTGCGCCCTTTGTTGCCAAATGCGGCAAAGGGACCAGATTGCACCCGGGACCGATCATTGGCATAGACCATATGACAGGCGGTACAACCGGAGGAACGATAGTCCCCGGCATGATCGTTGGTACCCAGAAAATTAAGGGTTGGGTCGTGCAATCGTGTTTTTTGCAAACCCAAAAAGACGGGATCCGTCCGGTTTTGTGTTCCCAATCCGCGAGTCGAAAGGCGACTGAGAATGGGCCTGCCTGGGTCCTCGAACAATTCGGGAATACCCACCTCCGGCCGGAATCTTCCGCCTGTTTCAAAGATGCGGAGGATATTACCGGGCTGGGTGATTTCAAAACGAGGCAAGGGATCAAGTCGTTCCAGGACCCCTTTTTTATCCTTTTCAAAGGCACTGGGCGGGGGAATCGTTATCAGGGTTAGGGGGGTGCCGTGCATCGAGTACGATTCGCCATACTGCGCTTTTTTATGGGGCACTGCACCATTGTTGTAAAGGGCCGCTCCCCAAAGCATACAACCATGGGTCATCATGCTCTTTTTGACTTGGAGGGTTTCGTTAGGGTGACAACCCGTCGTACCACAACTGATGTGGGCAATGCGCAGGTCGCCTGGATTGACAAACCGGATAAATTCGGGCCGTTCACGATTGAGCAAGGTGTAGGACCGCACCGGGTTGGCCGTATTTTTCCAGGCATTGGCGTATTTTGGTTGAACATGCGAGCGATCTTTGTTCATGGACGCAGGATCGCCTCCATGGCAATCCACACATCCAATATGCAAGGTGTCCTTGTCGTGGGGATCGTGCGTTTCTCCGTGACAAACTATGCAGGATTGCGATTTGGCGAGTGCGTCACTGGTGGACTGTTTGAGCAGTTCAACGCCGAGTAACCCGGGCGGAAGCGGGAAGGGTTCAGCGAGTCCTTGAGTCGGTGGCGGTTCTGCCCAAGTGGTCGGCGCCATTTTGTGGGGCAAAAAGGGCAAAATCAACCCATAGGCTACCGCCGCAATGCACATTCCCAATGCACTCATCCGCCAAAGGGTCATTTCCTTACCCCAATACAAACGCAGATTTCCGGTTCTGGGGACCGCATAGGCAAAAACCAGGTTGGCCGTCAATACCGATATTGGGGTTGCGTCCTCATGGAAAAATCCCCTATGGGGCCATTTTGATGTTGAAAGGGGGGAGAATGACATGAGCATTCCGGGACGCATTTTAGGGCTAATGGGGTGGATTATTGCGGGAATGGTTGGTGCCCAAAGCCCCCTTCCCTTGGATTCCACCCCTTTGGTGATTCCCGATGGAGTGGTGCCCCCAAAGTATACAGCAGCCATCGGGGTTGATGAACTTCCGCCTGATCTTTCCGCAAAAGCGGACCGGGTTGTGACCAGGAGATTGGAGGGAGAATATCTCCTTTTGGCTGTTCGTGGTCTGCCTCAGTCTTATGCCATTTCCGGTACGGTTCCCCAGCTTGGGCCAATAGGTGGCACCCAAACCAGTCCCTCGGGTTATGAAAGCGGCTTTCGGGTTGGTTTTGGTTTGCAGACGGCCGATTCCGGTGCGGATGCCGTCTTGCGTTACACCTATTACAGCAATCAATCCGATACCTCGGTCGCAAGCCCAGGGATAATAAACCCTGATCCCGCCGCCCTTTATATGCCTCCTCGCAATGTCTTTCCAACCCTTACGGTGCCCGGACTGGTGGCGGCAGTCGCCACAGCCAATGCCCAAAGCAATGTCACTTTTTATCTTGGCGATTTTGAGATTGGTCAATCGTACCAGGCTTTTGATTGGAGTGAATCGCTATTGCTCCGCATTTTTGCCGGAGGCCGTTTCGCCAACATGAGTCAGAATTTGACGGCAACCTACAACGGTGGAGATGTGGATTTTGACACGGTCAGCCGAAAAATTACCTTTAATGGCGGCGGATTGCGCTTGGGTGGAAGTATTGAAAACTCGTTTGGCGGTAACTGGGGGTACCGGTTTACCGGGTCCGCATCGCTGATCACCGGGGCTTTTGCCGGCTCCCAAACAGAGGTTGCCAATAACGCCTATGTTCTATCCATTACCGACAAATATGTAGGGGTCGTTCCCATTGCCGATTTGGGCCTTGCCATTACTTACCGAAGTGGAGGCTGGAACCTGTCCGTCGGTTACGAGTTTCAAAACTGGTTCAATATGCTGCAAGGATTTAACATTGTCGATGATTCCAATCCCGCCAAACTGATGCGTGACATAGGTGGCATCGGCTTTGATGGCATGGCCCTTCGCGCAGAATATGTGTGGTAAAACCCCTAGTGCCCTGCCACTCAAAGGGATTAGGATAGTATTCAGCTGCAAGGCACATAGTATAAGTACCAACCAAGGAGGGTTGGTACCATGCGGAAAATTTACATAGTCCGGTTGAGTGGTGAGGAGCGGGGGTTGCTTGA
>SXGR01040862.1_pt1 | contig 48586 bp, 36 predicted proteins | sample 3174711 | NCBI WGS metagenome assembly SXGR01 (sample SAMN11356860, study PRJNA531348) | freshwater metagenome | isolation source: freshwater sample F1-60 | place: China: Fuxian Lake, Yuxi | collected 2017-12-25
CATCTCGACGAAGTCGGAGCCGCTGATCGAAAAAAACGGTACGTTGGCCTCGCCGGCCACCGCGCGCGCCATCAGGGTCTTGCCCGTGCCGGGCGACCCCATGAGGAGCACCCCCTTGGGGATGCGGCCGCCGAGCTTCTGGAACTTCTGAGGCTCGCGAAGGAACTCGATAATTTCTTGAAGCTCCTCCTTGGCCTCATCAGCCCCGGCCACCTCTTTGAACGTGACCTTCTTCTGGGTGGACGATGAGAGCTTTGCGCGGCTCTTGCCGAACGACATGGCCTTGTTGCCGCCACTCTGCATCTGCCGAGTCATGAAGATCCAGAACCCCACCATCAGGAGAATGGGGGCCCACAGGAACAGAAAGTTCGCCCACGTATTCCCGGTCTCTTTCCTTCCCACGAGCTCGACATTCAACTTCTTGACGTCTTCATAGAAGTTCGGGAACCCTTCGGGCAGGTACGAGCGCACGATCTTGCCTGGGGTGTCGTCGGCCAGCGGGAATCCACGCAGTTCGGTGCCGCTGGGGCTGCCGGTCGCTTCAATCTTACTGAACTGGTTTTTACCAAGGCGGTCCATGAACTCTGTGGTGCTGATGGTCGTCTCGCTTTGCCCGAAATTAGCAGTGACCTGCCACACGAGCACCGCGAGCACAAACATGCTCGTCCAAAAAAGAAATCCTCTCATCGTCGAATTCATGTTCGTTCCAGCTTTCTGAACCTCAAGGTTACCATGTCAATTGCATTGAGTCCGACAGTGGACAGCCCCTCCGCCGAGCGGCCTGGCATCCACAGGATCTGACCGTCTGCCGCCACGACGAGCGGCACACGGTCCCGTTCCGAGCGCGGGATCTTCGCGTCCACCATAAGATCCTGCACCTTTCGGTCGCTCCCTCTGAGTGCGACGCGATCCCCGGGGCGTCGGTTCCGCACGGTGAGCGGAAACGCGGCCAGCGGCATTACCAATGCATACGCCTCGTCGCCGCCATCCGATGTATCGGGCGCAGGACAGGCCGCTGTCTCGGCGGTGACCCGGAGGCCGGCCTCGGGAACGACCACTTCGCCGGCCGGGGCCAAAATATAGGCGAAGGGAGGCACGGCGACCGCGGCGCCAAGCCGCACCCTCAACATGTCAGACACCCGCTCCACCCGGACGGCCGGTAGATCGAGTGAGCCGCCGCCGGCACTGCGGGCCGCGAGCCGCCGTACCGCTTCAAAATGGTCGGCCCGCCACGGGGCGTGAGGCACGAGCCGCTCGAAGACATGCCGTAACACGCGACGGGCGATGGCCGGAGCAAGCGACTCCAGCCGGTTTCGATCCAGGTCCGCGCCGTTCGTGTCTGCATGTACGACGACCGCGGGGACGGCTTCGATGGCGAGCGCCTGCAGCGCCTGCTCGTCGTCTTCGGCGAGCGCCGCCGCGCGAGCGAGCGCGGCCACGCCGCCGGGTGCCATCTGTTCGATCATCGGAAGCAGGTCGTGGCGAACACGGTTGCGAGCAATTGAGCGGTCGGCGTTTGAGGAGTCCTCGCAACAGCTTTCGCGGCGCGCCTCGAGCCACGTCCGCACATCCCGGCGACGACACGCCAGAAGCGGCCGGACATACAGACCGCGCTCAGCTCGAATGCCGGAGAGCCCACGGCTGCCGGTGCCACGAAGCAAACGCAGGAGCACCGTTTCGGCCTGATCGTCAGCCGTGTGGGCGGTGACCACGCGCGAGGCACACAGGCGAGCGGCGGCGGCAGCGAAGCCACGATAGCGGCTCGCGCGGGCGGCCGCTTCGGGTGACCGGGCGGCGCGCGGGGTAATCGGCGCATCCACCACGTCGATCGGCACCCCAAGGCGGTTGGCCAACGCACGGCAGAAGGCCTCATCGCGATCCGATTCGGCCCCGCGCAAGTGGTGATTTACATGGATGAGGCCCACAAGGGTAGCGTGGTGCGGCGGTTGGTCGGAGTGCGCGCGCAGCCACAGCGCCATCGCCACTGAATCGGCGCCACCCGACACGGCCGCGGCCACGCGATGGCCCGACAACGAGCGAAGTGAGGCGCGGTCAATAGTGGACATGATTGCCGTCCCGCCCCGCGAGGCGGGACGAGTCTAAGAATAAGTTGGTGCCGGTGCAGGGACTTGAACCCCGGACCCTGCGGATATGAGCCGCATGCTCTAACCAACTGAGCTACACCGGCGAAGGCTGTCGATCATACCTCAGCCCTCCCGGTCCAGGCCAGATCCGCCCCAGTCAGAGGATCAGCATCGCATCGCCATAGCTGTAGAAGGCGAAGTCGCGGGCCACGGCGTCGCGATACGCGGCCAAGAGGAGGTCTCGGCCCGTGAACGCCGCCACAAGCAGCAGCAGCGATGACTGCGGCAGGTGGAAATTGGTGAGAAGGGCATCGATGGCCCGGAACTCATATCCGGGTGTGATGACCAGTTCAGTCCGGCCCGGTCCGGCGGTGATTACACCGGCGCCGCGGGCCGCAGACTCCAGCGCCCGTGTCGTGGTGGTGCCGACGGCCACAAGTCGCCCGCCAGCCGCCCTGGCCTGTGTGACCGCCGTGGCTGTTGCCGCAGTCACTTCATACCGCTCGGCGTCCACGCGGTGATCAGCCGTGTCTTCCACCGTGACCGGCTTGAACGTACCGTAACCGACATGGAGTGTGACGGTCGCGCTGCCGACGCCCGCGGCCTGCAGGGCGGCTATGAGTTCTTCGTCAAAATGCAGTCCAGCCGTGGGTGCGGCAATCGACCCGGGCTCGCGTGAGAACATCGTCTGGTATCGCGCGCGGTCGTCGTCGGTGTCGGCGCGGCGGATGTAGGGCGGCAGCGGGATGTGGCCGAGCCGGTCGATGGCCTCGTCGACCGATGCGCCCGCGGCGACGAGGCGCACACGCCTGCGGCCAGCGTCATCGATCGCTCCAATCGTGCCGGTCAGGGATACACCGGGCGCGCGATTCTCGTCGGTGAAGTCGATCTGCGCACCGACCAGCAGTTTCGCGCCGGGCTTGACCAGGGCCCACCAATCGAACTCGGAAAAAGACGTCGGGTGTCTTTTTTGAAAAGGCTCTGCCAACAAAGATACCCGAAATCTTTTTCCGGCGTCAGCGGCGTCGAGCTCTTCCAGCAGCAAACACTCGGCCCGACCGCCGCCCGGCACCCGGTGGCCCAGCAGCCGCGCGGGAAACACGCGCGAGTCGTTGGCCACCAACAAATCGCCGGCCCTGAACCACTGCGGCAGATCCGCGACACGTGACTCTCGCCACGTCCCGGCGGCTCGATCAACCACGAGCAGCCGCGACTGGCCCCGCTCGCGCGGATACTGCGCGATCAGGCGATCGGGGAGATCAAAATCAAAGTCGCTAACGCGCACACCCTATGGTGGCACGTCTCACGGGTGCGTCACGGTGATCGAAAACGCCACCGGTCCCACCTGTCCTGTCACGTCCGACACCTGGATGCAGTAAATGCCTGCCGCCAGGCTGCCGCTCAGGTGCGGTCCTGTCCCGGGTGTCGTGGCCACGTACGCGGTGGCCGCGACGATGCAGATGCCTCCAGCTAATACCGTGCCAGCCCCACCCCCATCAGCACAGTCGGCTGCAGCGATCCGTCGGGACGAGTCTGCACGCGGCCAACGTCAGCGTAATAGTCACGGGCCCGCCCTGCCCCACCGCATAGGTCTTGGTCGTGTTCTGGAAAACGTCGCCCACCGGCGGCACCGCGGTACGCGTCAGTGCCTCGGTGGCGATGGCTTCCGAAGGCAGTGTCGGTTGATACAGCGTCACCGACTGATTGCAGCCAGTGGCGGCGAGGGCCAAGCCGACCACGACGGGTGCGAAGTGTCTGATCCGCAGACCAGGATTCTACCGCCCGGACGCCGTCACATGTTTCTGCACGTCCGCCAGATGGACTGCAGTGACGCCGGCCCGCCAGCCGACACTGTAGTAGACTCCCGGCTGGAGGATTGCCAATGTCTCGACTGCGCGGTGTTGCTGGGGTCCTGGGTCTTGTGATGTTGGCGGCAGTGCCTGCGGGGCTTGCGGCGACGCAGGCGCCGACGCGCACCGTGTATGTGTCGGTCATGGACTCCACCGGCGCGCCCGTCGGCGACATGAAGCCGGAGGAATTCAGCGTCAAGGAAGACGGCGCGGTGCGCACGATAACCAAAGTGGATCGCGCGTCAGAGCCGATTCACTACGTGATCATGGTGGACACGACCCCGGCGTATGGGCGCGCGGTGAATGTCATCCGTGAGGCCGTGAAGGCCTTCACCGCGTTGTTGTTCAGCGTCGATCCGAAGACGCAGTTCTCGTTTGTGGAATTTGGCGGGGTCTCGATGACCGTCATGGACTTCACCTCTGAGCAGGCGAAGATCGACGCCAGCCTCGGTAAGCTCATGCCGAAATCGAGTGAGTCCGTGTTGAACGAAGCGCTGGTGGATGTGTCGAAGACACTGGCCGCACTGCCCCCGACCACACGGAAGGTCATCCTCACCATCAATATGGAGCCCACGATTGACTCCACGAACGTGCAGGCGCGACAGGTGGCCGAGGAAGTGCGTAAGTCCGGCGCCATCGTCTGGTCGGTGGCATTGCAGGAAGGCACGCGGCGCGATTCCAATCGTGAAAATCTGCTCAAGGGGCTGGCAGCCAACACCGGGGGCCGGTGGGTGGTGCTGCAGGGACCGAGCCAGACAAACCTAAGCGCATTCCTGCGCAGCATCGCGGCCAACTCGTTTTCGCAGTACGCCGTCACGTATACGCCGGGTGACACACCCACGCCGGTGAAGGTCACCGACGTGGGCGTGTCACGTCCGGGAGTGTTGGCACTCTCGATGAAGTGGAGCCGCTAAACCGCAAGGAGGATCCCATTCACCTGTAAGGGCACGTCCTTCATGCCTCGTGTGAGAGCCGTTTGAAGCAGCGCTCTACAGGCTCCAGCGGAGCAAGACAGACCCTACGGTAAAGCCGGCGCCCACCGACGTCAGGAGTACAAGATCGCCCTTCTTGAGCCGGCCGTCTTTGCGCGCATCCATGAGCGCGAGGGGGATCGTCGCGGCGGTGGTGTTGCCGTAGTACTCGAGGTTGATGATCACCTTGTCCATCGGCAGACCAATACGCTCGGCCGTGGCCTCGATGATGCGGCGATTGGCCTGATGTGACACAAACAAATCTAGATCCGCGCCGGTGAGACCGTTCTTCGTCAGGACACGCGTGGCGATCTCCCCGCTCTGGCGCACCGCAAACTTGAACACGGCGGCACCATCCTGCCTCATGTAGTGCAGCTTCTTGTCCACGGTCTCATGCGTGGCGGGCAACTTGCTCCCGCCCGCCGGCATACAAAGGGCGTCGCCGCCATGGCCATCAATTTCGTTCGCGAAGTCGATTAGACAGGGCTCGTCCGGACCGGCCACAGACAGCACCACGGCACCGGCGCCGTCGCCAAACAACACGCAGGTCGATCGATCCGTGTAGTCGATGATCGACGACATGACATCGGCGCCCACCACCAGTGCGTGGTCGGACGCTCCGGACGCCACCATCTTCCACGCGGTCGTCAGCGCATATACAAACCCGGAACAGGCTGCACCCAGGTCGAAGCCCCAGGCATTCGTGGCGCCGATTTTCGCCTGCAGCACGCACGCGGTGCTCGGGAAGATGGTGTCGGGCGTGGTGGTGCCGAACACAATGAAGTCGATGTCTTTTGGCGTGAGTCCGGCCTCGGCGATCGCCGCGAGCGCAGCCGGCTTGGCGATGTCGGACGTCGCCTCGCCAGGCGCCACCTTGTGACGCTCTCGGATGCCCGTCCGCTGCAGGATCCACTCGTCCGTGGTGTCCACCATCTTCGACAAGTCGTCATTCGTGATCACGCCGGGTGGAACGTATGCACCCAATCCCGCAATCTTCACCGGTCTCATCGTCACCACAAGCGATCCTTTCCGGGGGCCATCAATCCGAAATACTCATACGCACGCGCGGTGGCCACTCGCCCCCGCGGTGTGCGATCGAGAAATCCAATCTGTATCAGATACGGCTCGTAGATATCCTCAATCGCGTCTTTTTCTTCCCCAATAGCGGCCGCCAGACTGTTGAGGCCGACGGGGCCGCCGCCAAACTTGTCGATGATGGTACGCAGCAGGCGGCGATCGGCTTCATCAAAGCCATGTTCGTCCACCTCCAGCAACTCCAGTGCCTTGTGGCAGACCTCGGACGTAATGACGCCGTCGGCCCGTACTTCGGCAAAATCGCGAATGCGCCGCAGAAGCCGATTGGCGATGCGAGGGGTACCCCTCGACCTGCGGGCGATTTCCTCGCAGGCGCCCGGCGCGGCTTCCACACCGAGGATGCGCGCCGATCGCGTGACGATCTCTGTCAGGTCCACGTCCTGATAAAAGTCGAGGCGATGGACAATGCCGAAGCGGGCGCGAAGGGGTGACGTGAGGAGGCCCGCTCGTGTGGTGGCGCCAATCAACGTAAACGGCTGCAGTGGGACCTTCACCGACCTCGCGCTTGGCCCCTGACCGATCAGAATGTCGAGTTCAAAGTCCTCCATCGCCGGATAGAGGATCTCTTCGATCACCGGGCTCATCCGATGGATTTCGTCGATGAACAAGACTTCGCGTGCCTGGAGCGACGTCAGCATCGCGGCCAGGTCGCCGGGCTTCTCGATCACGGGTCCAGACGTCGCGCGGACGGGCACGCCCAGTTCGTTCCCGATCACGTACGCCAGCGTCGTTTTGCCGAGACCGGGCGGGCCGAACAGCAGTACGTGGTCGAGCGCTTCTGCGCGCTGGCGCGCGGCGGCAATCGAGACCTGGAGGTTTTCGCGGACGCGATCCTGGCCAATGTATTCGTCGAACGTGCGCGGACGTAAACCCGCATCGTATTGCGCGTCGTCATCCTGCGGCGTCCCGTCGACGAGGTGGTCGCCAGGCATCGACTCATCGGCGCGCGGGTCGCTCATCGCGCGAGTTCCTTCAACACTTCGCGCAGTGCCGGTTCAAAGGCCATGACTTCGGGTCCGCGGCCCAGTACGCGATCGACCGCTTTGTCGGCGGCTGCGCGCTGGTACCCAAGGTTGGCCAGCGCCGAGAGCAGGTCTTCGCGTACGGCGGCGCCACCTGTGGCCAGGCTGGCGGGCACCTGGCCGAAGTCTTGAGCGAGCCGATCGCGCAACTCCACCACCAGGCGCTCAGCCGTCTTGCGTCCCACGCCTGGAATGGCGGTGAGCCGGCCGAGATCATTGTCGCGAATGGCGCGACCCAGATCTGAGGGTTCGATTCCGGACAGAATCGCGAGCGCGAGCTTCGGTCCCACGCCATTGATGCCGATGAGGCGCTCGAAAAGCGTGTGCTCAAGCGCGGTGGCAAACCCGAACAACTGGATGATGTCCTCGCGGACGTGGGTGTAGATACGAAGCGCTACGGGCGAACCAGCGTTGCCGAGGGTGTAGATCGTGGACAGCGGCGCAAGCACTTCATAGCCCACGCCCTGCACGTCAATGACTAGGCGCTGTACGCAGCGCGCGTCTTTCTCGAGCAGGCGACCTGATAGGTGGGCGATCACGACGGGTAGGCGATCACGGCGCCTGCCGCCCGGCAGTCGCCGGCCGGTAGTCGCGCCAGTTCTTGAGATGCCGGGGGAGCGACCGCGTGCTGCGGCGCGCGAGCGCTGCTGTACCGGAGTGGCTGTGGCACAATGCGGCAGCGAGCGCGTCTGACGCGTCGAACGGCTTAGGTAACGCGGTCAGGCCCAGCAGCAACTTCACCATGTGCTGCACCTGGACCTTGTCGGCGCGGCCGTAGCCGACCACCGCCAGCTTGATCTCCGCGGGTGTGTATTCGACGATCGGCACACCGGCCTGCACGGCGGCCAGCATGGCCACACCTCGCGCATGACCAAGCTGCAGCGCCGAGCGCACATTGCGGGCATGAAACAAGTTTTCGATAGCCACGCAGTCGGGCGAAGTTTCGCGAAGGACACGAGACAACGTCTCATGGATGACGTGAAGCCGCTCGGCAAAACTCGAACCGGCCGGCGCTGCAATGGCCCCGCACGTCACCAAGACATGGCGGCTGCCGCCAGCCTCGACGCACCCATAGCCGGTGCGAATCGAGCCTGGGTCAATGCCAAATATCCTCACGCCAGAGAAGCCTCGATGTCCTTTTCCTCGAAGTCGGCGTTGGTCCAGACGTTGCGCGTGTCGTCGCAGTCGTCAAGCGCCTCCATCAGCTTCATCATCTGAGCCACGGCCTTGCCTTCAATGGTGACGTAGTTCTGTGGAAGCATGGCGACTTCCGAACGGTCAGGCTCAAGGCCCAGAGCCTTGACGGCGTCGAGCACGGCCTGGTGGTTCTCGGGGCTACACGTCACTTCCCAGACATCGCCTTCGTCCTTCATGTCGTCGGCGCCCGCCTCGAGCGCGGCCGACATCAACGTGTCTTCCTGCGCCTTGGCCTTGTCCACCACGACCAGACCCTTCTTGTCGAACATCCAGCCGACGCTGTTCGCTTCGCCGAGGTTCCCGCCGTACTTGCCGAAGATGTGGCGCACTTCGCTGACCGTACGGTTGCGGTTGTCGGTAATTGTGTCGACGATCACCGCCACGCCGCCGGGGCCGTAGCCCTCTTAAATGATCTCTTCGTAGTTGACGCCTTCTTCTTCACCGGTGCCGCGGCGAATGGCGCGCTTGATGTTGTCGGCAGGCATGTTGACCTGCTTGGCATCAGCGATGATCGTGCGCAGGCGGGGATTCATGTCGGGATCGCCGCCGCCGTTGCGCGACGCCACCGTCAGTTCCTTGATGATGCGCGTGAAAATCTTGCCGCGCTTGGCGTCGGCCGCGCCCTTCTTATGCTTGATCGTATGCCACTTGGAATGGCCTGACATGAGGTGTTCTCCCGCCGCGTGAAATGCCGCTCTTCCAAGCGGAAACTTGGGTCAGTCATGCTACCACGCGGCTGGCCTCGGGCTTGAGGACCAGCCCGAGCTACGTTCCTCCCTCCGCAGGTAGCTCGGCCTGGTCTTCAAGGCCGAGTGGCCCTAGCGGCGCTTTGCGAGCACCACCCAGACGTCGGCCTCCGGGTGCCACGGCGCTCCGTCATAACCGCCGCGCACATCGTCCACCCGGAAGCCGGCCCGCTCCATTCGCGCAAGGAATTGCCCCATCGGCAGGGTCCGGAATGTCAGCGTGAAGTGGTGCCGCCGCACCTCGCGGCTGCATCGGACGACGTATTGTTCGTCGAAGATCGTGAGGCCTTTGCGCCGGTCCTGGCGCACGGATTCCACCAGCGAGAGCGTGGTGCCTGGGGCGACCTGGCCGCGGATCGGAATACGCCCCGAGTACTCCTCCCACACCGCAAGGTCGGGCACGAGATCGATGCCGAGCAGGCCGCCGCGCTTGAGAGCGCTTGCGGCCGATGTGAGCGTGGCCTCCAGATCGCGATCGTTGAGCAGTGACTGAAGCAGGCCGTAGGCGGCCACGATGGCGCCGAGTTTCCCCGGCCGCACGGGGAGGGCGCGGACGTCGCCCCGCAGCAGCGACGGACGAACGGCCTTTGGCACTCGCGCCAGCCGCCGGCGTGCGCGTGCCAGCATGGGTTCGGATCGGTCGATGCCGAGCAGGCGGCGGTTAGCATCAGTTTCGGAGGTGAGCCAACTGCGCGCGATCGGCGCAAGAAGCCGCCCGGTGCCACAGCCAAGTTCAAGCACCGGACCGCAGGTCTCGCCCACGGTCTTCACCCAGAACGGCACGTCGCGCCGACCGAGGGTGCGCGCGTTCTCCCAGTCGTAGAACGGCGCGTACGTGTCCCAGCCGTGCCAGCCTTCAGTCTTGCGGCCTGCCATGTGCCTAGTACTCAACCAGAAGGCGGGCGGCGCGTTCGACGTCCGCTTCGCTCGGCAGGAACGCATCTTCCAGGGGTGGCGAGTACGGCACCGGCGAGTCGAGCGAACCCAGGATGCGCACCGGCGCATCCAGCCACTCAAACGCCTCTTCCTGGATGATCGCGGCCAACGACTCACCAATGCCACCCGTGCGTGAGTCTTCGTGGACGATCAACACACGGCCGGTGGCGCGAGCGAGTTCGAGGACCGCTTCCCGATCAAGCGGCACGAGGGTGCGCAGGTCGAGCACGGCCGCTTCGATACCTGAGGCGTGCAGTTTCCCGGCAACGCGCATGGCGACATGCACGTACGCGCCGTAGGAGATGATCGTCAGGTCTTTGCCCGCCCGCCTGAGCGCGGCCTTGCCAATCGGCAAGGCCGCGGGCGCGGCTTCCTCCAGTTGCTGCTTGATGCGCGGGTCGCGATACAGCCCGATGTGCTCATAAAACAGCACCGGATCGGCATCGACTACTGCGGCCGCCATCAGGGCCCGCGCGTCATGCGGCGTCGAAGGCGCCACGATCTTCAGGCCCGGCGTGCGATAGAACCACATCTCCGTATTTTGGGAGTGGTACGGGCCTGCATGGCGGAGCCCGCCCCACGGCATGCGCACCACCATTGGGACCTCGCCACCCCATCGATACCGAATCTTGGCTGCGTTATTCACCAACTGGTTGAACCCGGTGGCGACGAAGTCGTTGAACTGCATTTCGCCGATCGGCCGCAATCCTGCCAGCGCGGCGCCAATGCAGGTACCGAGCACCGCGCCTTCGGCCAGCGGCGAATTGAGGATGCGATCGCCGTATTTTTCGAGCAGCGGCCGCAGCAGTAGGAATGCGTTGCCGTATTTGCCGCCGACGTCCTGGCCAAACACAAAAACACGAGGGTCCGAGGCAAGGGCGTCGCCCACGCCCATCATCACAGCATCGAGCAGTGTGGTGCCGCGTTTATCGAAAGGCGGCGCCGGCTCCACCTGTATTGTCGTCACCGGACGCGATCGAAAACCGCGTCGCACTTCGGGATCCAGCACCTCCACACGACGGCGGTCCACCGGGTCGTCGAGGAAGACGCCGGTCGTCACCGTGGCGGGGTCGGGCCACGGCGCAGCAATCACGGCTTGCGCTTCTGCATCCACCACCGTCTCAGCATCGCGCTTGAGTTGCTCAACACCGGCGGCATCGATCAGGCCGCGCGCGATGAGCCGGCGCGCGTACGCCGGAATAGGATCGCGCTCTTTCCAGAACGCGTACAGTTCAGGGTTTGCGTAGCCCTGCGTCGTCAGTGGCGGGTAGTCCCACCCTGGCTGCGGGTCTTTGCCCAGGTAGAGCATGTCGTCGTGATGGGCATGCCCGCACATCCGCATGGCGACCAACTCAATCAACGTCGGGCCGTGGCCCGCGCGGGCCCGGTCGGCCGCCCACGCAAACGTGGCCGCAATGGCCTCGGGGTCGGTACCGTCGATGGTCACACCCGGCACGCCGTAGCCGATGGCCTTGTCGGCAAACACGCGCACCGCCGACTGCTCTGACACGGGCGTGGACAGCGCCGTCTGGTTGTTCTGGAGGCAGAACAACACGGGCCAGCGTCGCGCGGCGCAGACGTTGATCGCCTCGTGCCATTCACCCAGCGACGAGCCGCCCTCACCGATAAACGACACCGCGATGCGCCCACTGTGGGTCTGAGCGAACGTGCAGCCCATGCCGGCGGCGGTGAGTGTGCTGATGGTGAGCGGCGCCGATGCCGGCAACACGCCCCAATCGAAGTCGCCCAGATGCAGGTCACGCCCACCCATAGGCGGCCCGGCCTTGCCCATCTGCGCACTCAAGACCTGCCGCACGGCGTCGGCGTCACCTCTCATGGCCAGCGCGGCGCCCAGGTCGCGGATGAGCGGCGCTATGACATCGCCTAGCCAGGCACCCTCTTCGGATCGCCACGCCGGTCCACGCCGCAGGCGCAACGGCACGGCATAGATCGCCTCTTGTCCGAGCGACCGGAACCCCTTCCCCTGAAACGAGCCGGCGCCGTACTTGACCTCTCCGCCCGAGAAAAAGTGTTTCAGGCGGTTGTCTACAGCGCGGGTCAAAATCATGCCCCGCAACATCTCCATACGTTCCTCGTCGGTGAACGACTGGGCGATGGCCGTGCGCGCCAGAAAACCATCCACCGCCTCGACGAGTTCAGCGGCGGCATGCGCCGCTCGCACATCGCTGTCCATGCCCGGTGTCGCCGCCACGGGCGGCGACGCGTGTTGCGTCAGGTGTGTGCTGATCCTGTCGGGCAGCACACACCGCAGACGATCGCGGACCCATGCCAAGTCTTCGACGTTCGTCAGGACATCGAATTCCGATAACACCACAGACAAGCCGAACGGATGCCGCTCGGCGACAAACGCGCGCAATCCGTCGCGCAATAGACCGCTAGTCACTCGAACCGCCACCGGGACACTTTAACAAGCCCACGGACCAAAGCGCCATAATCGTTCCATGTCATTTCGTCATCTCGTCTCCGGTGCTCTGGTCGTGGCGCCGATGACCAAGGGTTCGAACCTACCGTTCCGGCGTCTGTGCGTGGAACTGGGTGCTCGGGTGCTCGTCAGCGAGATGGCGGTGGCGCGCCGCCTCAAACAGCGGCGCGGCAGCGAGTTTGCGCTGCTCCGCCGGGCACCGGACGAGCCCTGCTTCGGCGTGCAGCTGGCGGGCAACAAGCCCGAAGAAATGGCCTGGGCCGCCGCCCTGGCACAGTCACGCGGTGCAGACTTCGTTGATGTGAACCTTGGATGCCCAATCGACCACTTCACGCGCATGGGCCTGGGCGCGGCGCTGGGCCGCCAACCGTCCAAAGTCCGTCGCATTGTCGAAACGATGAAGGCGGCTGTCACAGTAGCGGTCACAGTAAAGATCCGGCTGGGATGGAAGGCTGACCAGCTCAACTATCTCGAACTGGCGCGTGCGGCGGTGGAAGGCGGCGCTGATGGCGTCTTTGTGCACGGCCGCACCCGCGAGGCCCGGTATCGCTACCCCGCCAACTGGGACGCGATCGCCGAAGTCGCCGCGGCGCTGCCGGTGCCGGTCATCGGCAACGGCGACCTGCTCTTCCCGCACGAGGTGCATGAACGCCTGGCCTCGTCCGGATGCGCCGCGCTCATGACCGCCCGGGGAGCCCTCATCAAGCCGTGGCTCTTTCGCGAACTGACCTCGGGCTACTGGAACATCACCGCCGAAGAACGGCTCGAGATCTACCGCCGCTACACCGCCCTCGCCCTTGAGCACTGGGGAGACGATGAGCATGGGAGGACCCGGGCGAGGGAGTTCCTGCGGTGGCACGCCGGGTTCTGGTGCCGCTACGTGCCGCAACGTGCGGCCGGGCACTGGCCATCGATGCAAGTACGCGAAGTCCTGGACCATCCGCGTTCCGCGCTCGAAGCGCTGCTCTCGCGGTCCGACGAAGCCGCACTCGAGTACGTGACCGACGAACTCCTCAACACCGGCGATCTCTCCGCGCCACCACCGGTCTCCGCCGTCGTGACCGACAGTCGCACCGATCGAGGTCGCCGCACCGAGGAAGATGAGCCGGTCGAGGCGGGATGATCACCATGTCCACCAGGACCTCAACCCGCATGATCCGGCAAAGCCACCGCTCTACGCGCAGGTCACGCCGGTGCCGCCGATGCCGCAGTAGCCGTTCGGGTTCTTGTCCAGATACTGCTGGTGATACTCCTCAGCGAGGTAATACGGCGGCGCGTCGGCAATCTCGGTCGTAATCGCGCGAAAGCCGTGCTGCCCCAGGCGGTCGGCGTACGCCTGCTTCGACGCGTTCACCGCCGCCCGCTGCTCGGGAGATGTCGTGAAGATCACCGACCGATATTGCGTGCCCACGTCGTTGCCCTGCCGGTTGCCTTGCGTCGGGTCGTGGTTCTCCCAGAACACGCGAAGCAACGCGTCGTACGAGACGACTGCAGGGTCGAACACCACGCGTACGACCTCGGCGTGGCCGGTGGCTCCCGAACACACCTGCTGGTACGTGGGGTTCGCACGAATACCACCCGCATACCCCACCGACGTCGTGTGTACGCCGGGCGTCGTCCAGAACTTGCGCTCGGCGCCCCAGAAACACCCCAGGCCGAAGATCGCCTCTTCGAACCCAGACGGAACACTCCCGTTGATGGGAGTCGTCAACACTGTGTGAATCACGCCTCCTCCTTTGGTTCAAACTTGAGCGCCAACCCGTTCATGCAATACCGCTCGCCGGTTGGGCGCGGGCCGTCGGGAAACACATGGCCGAGATGCCCGCCGCAATTCGCGCAGGTGACCTCGGTTCTAACCATGGCATAGCTCCGGTCCTGAGTTGTGACCACGCCCTGATCGAGGGCAGCGTAGAAACTCGGCCACCCCGAACCGCTTTCGTACTTGGTCTCTGACGAAAACAGCGGATGCCCGCATCCGGCGCAATAAAATATACCGTTGCGCTTCTCCACATTGAGCGGACTGGACCCGGCCCGTTCGGTGCCGTGGCACCGGAGCACTTCAAACTGTTCAGGCGCCAGTTCAGCGCGCCACTCTGCATCGGTCTTATTGATTTTCCTCACACCTCTAGAATGCCATCAGAAGTGGTCGAGGCAGTAGAATCTTGGCCGTGGCCCGACTCCTAATTGCCGTAGTGGCCGCTTTGGCGGCGGGCTTTATCGTGTATGTCGCCTGGGCGGGCCGCCGAACCTCGTCCGTCGAGGGGGGCATTCCCCAGGCTCTGGCCGACGAGCGGGCGTCCCGCATTCGCGACCTGACCTACGAGACCTCGTTCGATATTCCTGCCGCGCGCACCGAGCCGATCCACGGATCGGTCACCGCCCGATTCACCCTCAACGAGGTCGTGGCGCCACTCGTATTCGACTTCGCTCAACCCGCTGACAAGTTTGTGGGAGCAACGGTCAACGGCCAGACCACCACAAAGGTGACGTCGAGCAACGGGCACTTGATTGTCCCGGCGAACCTGCTCCTTGCCGGCCAGCCCAATGAGGTCACACTCACCTTCATCGCCGGCGACGAGGCACTCAACCGGCAGGACGAGTTTCTCTACACCCTCTTTGTGCCGGCGCGGGCGTCGCTCGCCATGCCGGTGTTCGACCAGCCCAACCTCAAGGCGCGCTGGGTCTTGTCGCTCGAGATTCCCGACGCATGGACGGCCGTTGCCAACGGCGCCACTACCGGACAGATCCGACTCAACAACCGGACGCAGCTGATCTTCGCGAAAACCGAACCACTGCCCACTTATCTCTTCGCGTTCGCCGCGGGCAAGTTCTCGGTCGAGACAGGCGAGCGCGATGGCCGTAAGTTTCGGATGCTGCATCGCGAAACCGACGCCGCGAAGGTCGCACGGAATCGTGATGCGATCTTTGACCTACATCACACGGCACTGCGCTGGCTGGAACACTACACGGCGATCCCCTACCCATTCGGAAAATTTGATTTCGTCGCCATTCCGTCGTTTCAGTTTGGCGGGATGGAACACGCGGGCGCGGTGTTTTACAACGCGTCTTCAATGTTTCTCGACGAGACGGCCACGCAGAACCAGCGGCTCGGACGCGCAAGCCTCATCGCCCATGAAACCGCGCACATGTGGTTCGGCGATCTGGTGACGATGCAGTGGTTCAACGACGTCTGGATGAAGGAGGTCTTTGCCAACTTCATGGCGGCGAAGATTGTGAACCCTACCTTCCCGGAGGTGAACCATGACCTGCGCTTCCTCTATTCGCACTACCCTGCGGCGTACGAAGTGGACCGCACGGCTGGCGCTAATCCCATTCGCCAGTCGCTTGGTAATCTGAACGAGGCCGGATCGCTCTACGGCGCCATCATTTACCAGAAAGCGCCCATCGTCATGCGGCAGCTCGAACTGCTGCTGGGCGCCGACGCCTTCCGTGATGGACTGCGCGAGTATCTCAAGGCGCACGCCATGGCCAACGCCACATGGCCCAACTTGATTCGCGTGCTCGACGCGCGCACACCGGCTGACCTTGTGGCATGGAGCCGCGCGTGGGTGGAAGAACGCGGACGGCCGCAGGTGACGATGGATGTGAAGCCGGACGCCGCCGGTGGAATCACGGTAGCGCTGCAGGTGGGCGACGCTTTGGCTGCGCAGAGCGGGTCCGGCCGCGGACTCGTGTGGCCGCAGACACTGCGCGTCGTGTTGGGGCATCGCGCACACGCCACGAACGTCGATGTGACACTCGGCGACTCAGGACGCGCGTCATTTTCGCAGGCGCTGTTCCCGGGCGAGGGAGGCGGGGCGCCAATTGGAACTCACTGGGTGCTGCCAACAGGAGGCGGTCTCGGCTACGGCGACTTCGTGCTGCCCTCGGCGATGCTGGACGCACTCGCGGCCGACCTTCCCGCGATTGTGGACCCACTGACCCGCGGAGCCGCGCTGGTGACGCTGTGGGAGTCCATGCTCGAAGGGCGCATCCCCGCCGCGCGGGTGCGCGACGCACTGATGGTTGCGTTGCCGGTGGAGCGCGATGAACTGAATGTGGCCCGGCAGATGGGATACCTCCAGTCACTGTTCTGGCGATTTTCGTCTTCAGACGAACGGACGGCGCTGGCCCCAGCCCTTGAGGCACTGCTGCGCGATGGCCTCACGCGCGCCGCCACGATCAGCCTGAAGAGCGCATGGTTCAACACGGTGCGCAGCACCGCTACGACACCTGAGACGATTGCCTGGCTCCGGCGCGTTTGGAATCGCGAAGAACCCGTGCCCGGGCTTCCGCTGTCGGAAAACGACGAAACGGATCTGGCGCTCGACCTCGCGCTGCGCTCCGCCACTGACCCTGAAGTGATACTTGATGGACAGGCGGCGCGCATCACCAATTCCGATCGCAAGGCGCGCTTCGCTTTTGTGCGGCCGGCTGTGTCAGCCAATGCGGCCACGCGCGAAGCGCTGTTCGATCAATTCAGGGATGTCGCCAACCGGCGGCGAGAAGCATGGGTGCTTGAGGCGATGAGCTACCTGCATCATCCGCTGCGTGCCGAACAGTCGCGCCACCTCGTAGTGCCGGCCCTGCAGATGGTGCGCGAGATTCGCGACACCGGCGACATCTTCTTCCCGAAGCGGTGGGCCGACGCTACGCTCGGCGGCCATCGCTCAGCCGAAGCCGCCGCCGACGTGCGCGCCTATCTCGACAGCCTGCCACCGGACTACCCGGAGCGGCTCCGCTGGGTCCTGCTGGCATCCGCCGACCCGTTGTTCCGCGCCGCGCGCTGATCATGCAACCGGTTGATCTTGCCCCGGTCAGCCCCGAGGATCAGAAGAGTTCCCCACTGGACCTGTTCCTCATCTTTGTCGGCGCGAACATCGTGGCCACCACGCTGCAGGTTGGCGCGAGCCTGCCGGCCTCCTTCACAGCACGGGTGGCGTTCACCGTGATGGCCATCGGTGCCGTCGGCGGGGCCCTGCTCACCGCTGTGCTGGCGCCGGTGGGCTCACGCCTCCGGGTGCCGTCGATCGTGGCGACGCGCGCGGCCCTCGGCGCGTCGGGCGCCCAGGCACTGGCGCTGCTGCTCTTTGTCACGAACTTCGCGTGGATTGCGCTGAACAACGTGATCGCCGCGTCGATCACTACCCAGGTCACCGGACTGGGCACCACAGGCGTCTGGAGCGTCGGGCTCGGCCTAGTCGCCACGCTCATCGTCCTCGGCGGACCGCGCGCCGCCGCCGTCGTCGACCGGGTGGCTGTCCCGCTGTTGCTGCTCTCCGGCGTGGTTTTCACCGTCGCGGTTGTGCGGGCTCCCACGCCGGTGTGGCCCACTGCGCCGGTTCCAGCGGGCGATATCGCGCGCGGCCTCGACATTGTCATCGGCTATCAGGCGTCCTGGCTCCTGATGTTCGCGGACTACCCGCGCTTCGTGCGGTCTCCGCGCGCCGCAGGCTGGGCGGTGTTCTTCGGCCTCGCCCTCACCGCGCTCTGGTTCATGCCGCTGGGCTTCGTCGCCTCGGCGGTGGCCGGATCGTCGGACCCCGGCGCCATGGTGACCGTGCTCAACCTCGGCGCCTGGGGCGCGATGCTGGTGGTGCTGGCGGCGTTGACCACCAACTTCGTGAACATCTACATGTCGGCGCTGGCGCTCAAGAGCCTGCGCCCGTCGCTGAGCGGTTCGGCGGGTGTCTGGCTCATTGGCGGCATCGGCGCGGCGCTCGGACTCTTCTCGCTCGGCTGGCTCGAACGTTTCGCGTCATTCACGCTGGTGCTGGGGTCGCTGCTCGTGCCCATTGGGGGGCTGCTGCTCGCGCATTTCGTGGTGCGGCGAACGGCGACACACGTCCCCGATCTCTACAAGACCACCTCGCTGCTCGCAGGGTGGTCGTGGCCAGGCCTGACGGCGTGGATCGCGGGCGCTGTCGTCTTCCATCTCAGCGGCTCGATCGGGGGCACTCTGCCAAGCCTCGCGACGACCATGGCGGTGTACGTCGTTAGTTCTTCGCTGGCGCGAGGCGCTTCAACTTTTCGGCCCAGTTGAGGACGATGTGAATTTCCTGGCGGCCGATGGTGCCCTGGAGGCTTCTTCTGGGGCCGGGTGTTATCGGAGGTTGAACGTCATCTGGATTTCCACCAGATAAGCGACCGGCTTGCCCTGGAACCTGGCGGGCCGGAACAGCCACTGCCGCGCGGTGCGGATGGCTTCCTGGTCAAGACCATGGATGGCGTCGAGCGACTTCGTCACGCGCACATCCTGGACCGCGCCGCTGGCTGAAACCAGCGCTTCGAGCACCACGACACCCTGCAGTTTGGCGCGCATGGCCTCGGTGGTGTACTTCGGGTCCACGCCGCGCAGTAGCGTTGGTGGTTGTGCGCCGCTACCCGGCCCATACGTGCCATCACCCACGACCCCACCCAATCCCGATCCCACCCCAGGCCCCGTGCCCGGCCCGGCTCCCGAGCCTGCGCCCGTGCCGCCTCCTCCACCGGAGCCGGCACCAAGCGCAGGTGCGTCCGCCAGGCCATTGATGGCGCCCCCACTAAATTGGACCGCTGCGGCCGTCTGCACCGGAGCGACCGGGGCAGGCGGCGGGATGACGGGCTGGACCTTGACGGGTTCAACCACGGCCGACTTGGGCACCTCGGCCTTCATCTCGAGCCTTCGGGGTGGGTCCGGCAGATTGTTGCCTCCGCCTCCCCCGCCGCCGCCAAGGCCTGCGGTGCGGACGAACACCAGATCGTATTTCTGCTCCGGTACGGGCTCGAACACGCGCTCGGGCACGAGCGACATCAGGAGTAGAACCAAGGCCAAGCCCACCCCATGCAGAGCCATGGAGACCGCAAACGCCCGGCCGACCTTCCGGGCTGGTTTGTGGAACAGCGTGGAATTGGCTGACAACCAGCCGCCATTTTCGGGGGTCATCGTACGTAGAATACGACGCGCGGAAACGCGAATCGGCCTGCCACCTCATCGATGATGTTGACCTGGCAGGTATACAGGCCGGGCTCAAACGACGAGGCGGGCACCTCGAACTGAAATAGGGTCGCCTGGCGGTTCGCGGCGTCCACAGTTGCCCTGGCCACCACTGGGGTCTCGAGCACTTTGACCTGCCCGCGGTAAAACGCGATGGTCGTCCGAAGGTCGGGCAGTTTCGCGGCGGTCAGGCCGGGCTCGTACACCTCGTAGTAAAAGAACATCTTCTGGTCGCGCGAGACCACGTGCGTCAGGTTCGGGATCATCTGAACGCCGTCCCGGATCAGGGGGTTGTCAGACTTGACGGTGCTCGCCTGCACCTGCGTGCTCAGGACCACCGAACTGACTTTCATCGGTTGGCGCGCCAGCTCAGGCACATTGATGGCGGCTTCGAACGTGCCCATGAGGCCGGTGGCGTTTTCTCGTACCACGGCTTTGATCGAGAAGCGGCCCGGCGGCAACGTCATGCCCGACTGATACAGGATTTGCTTGCCGGCCAGCGTCTTCTCCGTGCCCGCCGGCAACTTCATGGTCTGCCGCAACCTGCCCACCGGCATGCCGCGTTCGTCCATCACCTGCCCGAGTACATCGAGCGTGATTTCCTTCAGGCCCTCCGTCACCGGCACAGCCGATCCCGGGACAGACACGGCCACGGGCACGTAGTACTTGTCGGCCGCCAGCCGAAAGTACATCGCGCTGGCAATCACAGGCAGATCCGTCACGGAGACGGCGGCGAACAACTGCTCTTCGAGCAGCGCCTCGCGGTCAGTTTTCGACGTATTCGCGAAGTCGCGGTCGGCGTAGTACCCGGCACGCGACTCGACCCGGTAGCCCGCATCGTTCTTTTTCAGGCGCACCTGGATGCGACGAAAGCGTCCATCCTGGTTCTTGTTGCTACTGCTGTAGCCGAGCAGGTAGTAGGCGGACATGTCGCGCTGCACCCTTGCGAAGGCGTCGCCGAAGTTGTTGGTATCGGTGAACGCCCGCCCGCCGGTATCGGCCGCCAGTGACACCAGCGTGTCTTGCGACGCGGCCAGCTGGGAGAACTGCCGCGACATCCCGCGGCCGCTGAACATCGCCTGGCCACGGCCGCTCGCCTGCCGCGCGTCGCCGCCCGGCACTACGGCCTGCAGTCCGCGTGTGTCGATCGGATAGATCGAGACATTCGCGCGCACTGCTGCGTTGATGGCCGACCGCAGTTCCACCTGATTGTCCTGCCCGCTTCGCTGCATTCCGGCGCTGAAGTAGACGATGGCCTTCTTCTGTTCGATGAGCGTCAGTGATTCGGCCAGCGTCCGCAGCGCACGCAGCCGCAGGTCGTTGTTGAACATCTCGAGCTCGGCCGCTTCCGCATCGGCGGCGGTCTCTTCGGTGGCAGCCGCCGCAGCCTCATCTGTCGCAGCTGTTGCGGCGGTCGGCGGCGGTGTCTCGGTGCCGTCTGAGTACGAGAGCTGATTGAGCGCGGCCGAGACTTTGTCCCGGTCCGCGGTGAAGTCGGTCAACACCGTCAGGATGCTGCCGACCGTGGCCACGGCCACCAGGTCGGACGTGCTCATCTGCTCCGCCACGTACTTGCGAGCCGAATCGACAGAACGCTGCACGTCCTCGGGTTGCATGGAGCTGGTGTCGAACAGCAGGATCACCATCCTGCGGCCCGCCAGGTCCTCGGAACGCATGGGCCCGGCCGCCGGCGTCACTTCTGCGACCGACGCCACCGGTCGCGCGCCGCTCGCCGTGGCCGCCAGCGCCTTTTCGGCGACACCCGCCAGCAGATCGACCGAGACCACCGCGGACGGCGCGTCTTTGATCTCTTCAAATGCGAACGTCCGCACGTCCTGCGCCCGGCCGTCCTCGATCAACTCGAAGTCAGCGGCCGTCAACCCGCGCACCGCCCTGCCGTCCCGGTCACGCACGATGACGTCCACCGACACGATTGAGAGATTCGCGCGGAACACCGGGGGCTTCGCCTGTTGCTGGGCCGCGGGGCTGGGCGACAGCAGCGCGACGAGGCCCACGACAACGAGAATTCGGAGCGCGGCCTGGTTCTCAAGGCCGCGGGTGCAGAAGTTGGTCATCATCGTCGTTGCCTGCTTAGAACCGGAAGCGCACATTGAAGGTCATCGAGCGCATGGGCCGCACCGACGTAATCTGCCCGAACGACGGTGAATTGATGCTGGTATTCACGCCGCTGTAATTGACAGTGTTCAGCAGGTTGTTGGCATTGAGCTGGAGGCTCATCACACGGTTGCCTCCCAGACGAAGGTCGCGCGAGAATTGCGCATTGAGGAGCCGGCTTCCTGGTCCGATGACCAGGTTGCGTGACGAGTTGCCGTAGGTGCCGGCGTCGGGAATCGAAAACGCCGACGTATTGAAGAACTGGTCGATGGTTGGGTTCGAGATGCGGATGCTCGACCCGTCGTAGTTCGCCCTGAGCGTTCCACCCGCGCCACCAGCGACACTGCTCGCGGCTCCGGTCACCCTCACCGTGAGCGGCGTGCCCGACTGCAGGGTGAAGTTCGTGGTGAACCGCCAGCCGCCCAGGATGGATCCCCAGACGCCGCCATTGGTGAAGAACCGCCGCCCGACACCAAACGGCAAATCCACATTGAGGTTGGCGTTCAGTTGATGCCGGCGGTCGAAACTCGACAGCCCCCATTCCGCCTGCAGGTCTTTGTCGTTCTGCGCCACCACCGTGCCGCCCCCACCCATCGACGATGCGTTGTCGCGTGAGCGGGCCAGGGTGTAGGACACCCCGCCGCCGATGCCGCGCACGGGACGGCGCGTCAGCCTGAACTCAGCGGCGTGCAGTCGCGACGACCCATCGGAACTCTGCCACTCAAACGGTTGCACATCAGCGAGCAGCAGTCCGCTCGGGCCGCGATTGGGCGCGCGCACGATATCCAGGTCAGAGCCACGAATGTGGGTGTAACTGGCGCCCAGGTTCCAGACCTGCGTCAGGTCTCGGGAGATGTCGGCGTTCCAGGTCTGCACCATGCCGAGCACGTAGTTGAGGTCCACGCCGTAGTCATTGGTGACCTGGTCGGGAGTGGCCGTGGCGAGCGGGTCCGTGATCGATAGCGGATTTGCGAGGTCACCGATCGCTGTATTGGTCGTAGCAAACGGCGGTTGGTTAACCATCTGCCTCGCCATCGACGAGTAGGACCCGGCGTTGTAGGTGATGCCATATCCCCCGCGCACAATGGTGCCCGGCGCCACGCGCCAGGCGAATCCCACGCGCGGCGCGATGTTGTTGGCGTCAGTGCGAATCAAGCCGTCGGGGTACGACCCGGAGTACACACCCTGCTGTCCCGAGATCACCGGCCTCACGGCCGTAAACCCCGGGGCGGCGTCGAGATTCACCATGCGTCCGTTGGTCTCGACAAACGGCAGGATCAGCTCATACCGCAATCCGAGGTTCAGTGTGAGGTTCGCGGCCTTCCGCCAGTCGTCCTGCACATAGAGACTGAATGAGCGGCCCCGCAGGCTCACCTCGCCGAGACCGTAGTTCACGGTCGCTTGCTGCGGCATCCCGAGCAGGAAATCGGCGAAATCGTACCCGCCGCCTCTCACCTGAGCCGAGCCGCTGGAGTACAGGCCTGAAAACGTGAACGCCCCCTGCGCGTTGGCGTCTGATTGACTCTTGGCCAGGTCCTGCCGGAAGTCTCCACCCATCCGCAGGGTGTGCTGCTGGAATGGCTTCGTCCACCCGTAACCCAATGACCAGCGCGTATCGCGACGTGTGCTCGGCGTGGTGTCACGCACACTTGAAAATGTCGAGAACGAGAGTGACGGCACACCCCAGCTGATCGGATCGGTGGCCACACCCCCGATGCCGGCATTGCCGGCCACGTCTTCGACGAACGCAAAGTTATTGGCAGTCGAAGAGGAGGTGCGCGAGTAGTTCAGCGTGATCACGTGCTGGACGCGGTTCTTCGAGATGTTGACCGTGATGGGCACCGCGAGGGACGAACCACTGCTGGTGCCGCCGAGCTCGGGCAACACGTTGGCCTGCTCGCTCCTGTTGCCGCGGTACTGCACCTGCGCCGTCATGTTGACCGACAGCCCCTGGTTCCCTCGGCCTGCGGCCCCGCCAACTCGACCACCGCCACCTCCGCCGCGCCCGCCACCGGCACCACGACCGGCGGCCTGCGTGAAGTTGTGCGTGAGCCGCAGTGTGACGTTGTTCGCCGACGAATCGCGCGTGGTCACGTAGTGGAAATTGCGACTGGTGCCGTCCAGGTTCGGCACCGGGAGGAACCGCATCAGCGCAAGTGACGCCTGGTTCAGCTGTCCCTGCGGAATCTGATTACCCGCAAAGGGCCGGCCGGTTGAAGGATCGATGAGCGCGCCGCTCAGCGCAGAAAAATTACCCGCGCGCTGCGCCAGCGTGGGCACGGTGGCGTACTGATCGAAGAGATTGGCGCCGCGATTGCCGCCATAGGTCAACGCGAAGGTGGTCCGGCGCGTCCCGTTATAGACGCCCGGGATGATCAACGGGCCGCCCAGCGTCATGCCAAAGTTCTGCCGACTGTAGGGGTTCGTAATCGCGGGGGTATCCGATCGCAGTTGATACGGCGCCGTGTCGAGCGCCGACCCGCTGTAGCTGTAGTTGGCCGTCGCCTGGAACAGACTCTGGCCCCGCCCGCCGCGGCCGCCGATCTGGAAGTCTCCCGCGCCGCCGCCTCGACCGCCCGGCCCTCCGGCGCCGCCTCGTCCGGCTGGCCTCTGCCCCGGCTCCGCGCCGGGTGCAAACGTGCCGGTGGCGGGATCGAATTCACCGCGGGTGATCGCGCCCAGGCGGTCACCCATCATCCCGCGGTCGATGCTCGCCATCTGGCCGTTGATGGCCACCGCTTCATTCGAGAGTTCGGTGGAAAACCCGGGCGGCAGCAGGGCCATCGCGGCCTGCTCGGCCTGCCGGTCGGGCGCTGCCACTTGCAGTGCCGCCGCAGCCGACTGGTCTGCCTGCACATTCAACGTGGCAAAGCGCTGGCCGGCGCCGGCGGCCGGGGCCGCGGGGGCCGCCGGGGCCGCCGGCCGCGGGGCCACCACTGCGTTCGGCACCCGCGACGCGAGCACCAGCGCAAAATCCGTCTTCGATTGGCATGGCGGCTCGCCGAGGACCACCACCTGTTCACCCTTCGCGAAGGCTGTCATCTCCACGGCGATGCGATACTCAGCCCCCGGGGGAACCGACAATTTGTAGGAGCCATCCACGGCCGTCGAGGTGGCGGCCACCAGCCGTTCGCCGGCCCGCACGGTCACTGAAACGCCCGGCAGCGGCGTGACGCCGGCCAGCACCCTGCCGGTCACGGCGCACGTCGGCGGCGCCTGCTGGGCGCCCAGGGGCGGCATCGACGGCCATGCCAGAACGGCAGTCAGCGCGGCAAGCCCGCCGACAAAGAAACGCCAGGTCCCCAACGAAGCCGGTCTGGTCATTGTGCTCTGGTATACGACCCGCCTTCGCACCCGTTCACAGAATTGCCTTTGATCTGCCACACTCGTTAGACAGCCAATGTCCGTCGTTTCTTCCCCGCTCGACCTGCTCCACCAATATTTCGGTCACCCGGCGCTCCGGCCGCCGCAAGTGCCCATTGTCGAGGCGGCCATGATCGGGGCTGACGTGCTTGCCGTGATGCCCACGGGCTCGGGCAAATCGTTGTGCTTCCAACTGCCGGCCGTGGCATTGCCGGGCCTGACCCTGGTCGTATCGCCCCTGATTTCGCTCATGAAAGACCAGGTCGATGAGCTGGTGCGACGGGGTATCGGCGCAGCGGCGCTGCATTCGGGCCAGACGGCTGACGAACGGCGCGACGTCCTTCGCCGGGCGCACGGAGGCGCTCTGCGCCTCCTCTACGTCGCTCCTGAACGTTTTGCGTCCGACTACTTCACCTCGGCCCTGCACGACTGGCCGGTGTCACGGTTCGTGGTGGACGAAGCGCACTGCGTCTCGGAGTGGGGCCATGACTTCCGGCCCGACTACCGGCGTCTGGCCGACGCCGCCGACGCCTGCCACCGGAGCGACAATGGGCCCGGACGGCCGCCGGTGCTCGCCTTCACGGCCACCGCCACTCCGGAAGTGCGAGACGACATCGTGTCGCTCCTCGGCATGCGCCAACCACAGGTGTTTGTCTCAGGCTTCGACCGGCCAAACATCGAACTTGGCGTCAGGCCCGTCAGTGGCGATCGAGAGAAGCGCGCATTGTTGCCCGAGCTGATTGGCAAGAGCCGATCGCTCGTGTACGCCTCCACCCGCAAGAGCGCCGAAGACGCATCCGAGACGCTGGTCGATGCGGGCATTGCGGCGGCGGCATATCACGCGGGCCTGAGCGACACCGAACGCACGCGCGTGCAGGACGCGTTTGCCGCAGGCACATTGCAGGTGGTGTGCGCCACCAACGCCTTCGGCATGGGCATCGACCGGCCCGACCTCGAGGTGGTGGTCCACAAGGAACTGCCCGCGTCGGTGGAGGCCTACTACCAGGAAGTGGGCCGCGTCGGCCGCGATGGTCGTCCAGCCGTGGCCACGCTCCTGTGGAACTACGTGGACGTAAAGACGCGTGAGTTCCTCATCGATAAACGCGACGAAGAAGGAGGACGCGGCGACGTGGAACCCGATCCGGGTGACCAGGACCGTCGGCGCAGACTCGAACACCTGAAGCTCAAACGCATGGTGGCCTACGCCGACGGCACCGGGTGCCTGCGCATGACCATCCTTCGATACTTCGGCGACCCCGATGCGGGCGCCGATTGCCAGTCGTGTGGCAACTGCCTGCGACGCGCGGCGCTTACCGAGGCTCAGTTGCTGTTCGTGCGCAAGATTCTCTCGGGCGTAGCCCGAGGCGGCGAACGCTGGGGCCGGCGAAACATCGCCGCCATGCTCGTCGGCCAGGCCGAAGAACTGCCCGAAGCCCTCGCCTCCCTCTCCACCTCCGGGCTTCTCAAGGATCACGACTCGAAGCTTATCGAAAAGTGGATCGATGCGCTGGTTGGCGCCGGCGCACTGTCGAGTTCGCCGGATATCTACCGCACGTTGCGACTGACCGCCGTCGGCCGTGACGTGATGGCTGGACGGCAGACGACGATCACGCTGCTTGTGCCGACCGTTCGCGTCAAGGCGGCGGGAGGCGGCAAGAAGAAGAAAGCAGCCAAGGCGGGTCGATCGCCGAAGCGCGGAGTACCTGCGACGGCCTTGGCGCCGGTCGCGAAGTCTGCCGAGCCAGATGAAGCGATGCTGAACGCCCTCCGGGCGTGGCGTCGTGATGAGGCGCGCACCCGCGCGGTGCCCGCGTATGTCGTGCTCCACGACAAGACAATTGACGCGATCGCCCACGAGCGCCCTCGGTCGCTGGCTGACCTGGGAGAGATCTCAGGAATCGGCCCCGCGAAGCTCGCCGCCTACGGAGAAGCGATACTCAGGGTCCTGACGGGCGCCGGGGTCCCGGAGTCCAGGAGTCACGGGGTCAGCTGAAAAAGACGTCGGCTGTCTTTTCGCTTGCCGCCGCCAAGAGACACCCGACGTCTGTTTCTACGACAGCGCGATCTTGAAGACAACCTTGAGCACTGACACAGGACCGCTGATCGCCATGCCGGGCATGTGACCGTCTTCGGGCCACAACAACACAAAGTCTCCTGGGCGCAGCGTGACCTCGTCGCCGTCGCCGGTCAACCAAAGCAGGTCTCTGGCCTGGTCATAGGGTTCGGCGACCAGAGTGTGAAGCGGCGCCACACCAATGTGCTCTTCTCCGCTCACGACCATCTGCAGATCGACATGGGTGCGATGCGCCTCCCATCGTCCCTCACCCGGCCCCTTGGTCGCGTACCTCTGCACGAGCGCCCGTACATCATCTCCGCCAATGGGATAGGTCCCGTCAGCCATCGCCGTGAAGTCCGTCGCAAGGGCGTAATCGAATGCCCGCGCAAACCGCGGCCCAAGGCACCGATACCGTTCGTGGAGTGCGAGAAGATCCTTGACCATGGCGCGCATGCTACCAGAGAGAAGGTAGAATCTCGACGCCATGTCGGCTTCGATCTTTGATGAACTCGTCGGCCAGCTCGACGCGCTCCTCGCCGGCGCGATGCGCCCCGAGTACGCCGACCACCTAGCCTCCTCGTCGGCCACGATGGGCGACGCCCTCGGTCACCTTCGGCTGGCCATGCGCACCCACACCTGGAGCGGTGCGGGGCAGCGAGCGTCAATGGCTCGATCAATCACCTCGTGCGACCAGCGTACACGGGCCGAAGGGTTTCACGCACTACACGACTGGGACGGCATCGCGGATCACGTCAATCCCGAAATCATTCCTGTTGACGTGCTGGACTTCGTGCGCCGCGTGCGCGGTGAAGGTCCGCCCGACTCGGCCACCCTGTCGCTCCTGGTCGACTACTACTTCTTCCATGTCTTGTCCCTGCTCGCGTTGCGCGTGTGGGACACCGACAGTCCCGACGATGCGCTGGGCCGGGTCGAGGCGCTCGTGGATCACCTGCAGGGGCGATACGGCAGCGGCCAGCCCTTCGTCGCCGACCCTGAAACCCTGCTGCTGATTGCGACGTCGCACTACGAGCCAGACGAACGGGGCTACGAATCCCTGCTCCGTCAGGTGCACGATCTCTCCCCAGAGCGGCAGCTCGCCGTGGCGCTTGGCCACGCCGCGAGCATGGGCGCGCACCTCCGGTTCGGGTTTCACGCCACCTACGCACGCAGCGCCGAAGCGATGCGGGATGACAACGTCGCCGATTATCCCTGGCTGCACTACGCCGCGGATCTGGTCCTTCGGGAATACGAGCGGCAGGCCAGCGGAGGCACCAGTGGTCCCGCCGAGGAAGTCGTCGTAGAGGCGCTCTTTGGCAGCCTGACCGCCGATACGTCTTCGTTGCTCGACTTGAGTTCCTTCAGCGTCCGCCTTGGCGCAGTGGCCGGCCGCCTGCGCCCGGCCTTTGCCGCGCTCGACCCGCTCGAGGCTGAATACTCGCCACTCTCCCTGTTCTTCAATTTCTCGCACAACGTCCTGAAGGGCATGTTGATCGACGCCATGCTACGCGGCGACGCATGGACGGTGTCGTTTAACGACCTGCTGACTGTCTCGGTCGGAGGTGGCAGCCCGCTCGGGTCACGCGCTGCACTGGCAGACACCCTGATGGGGTATGCCCGCCGCCATCCTCAGCGAATCCGCGGCGAATTGATGCCGGTCATCGTGTACGACCCGGCGGCCGGCCGCCTCGTGCACCACGCCACGATGACACGCCTCGAGGCCGCCCTCGCGTTATGATGAGCCGTCCCAACTGGAGGTTTCGATGCGACGACGATTGAGCGGGCGCTACAGGCAGATGGCTTTGATGGTGTGCCTGGGCACGCTGGTGCTCGCGGTTGCGACGCGTGCGCAGCAGGCGCCCGCGCCGGCGGCCACGCTGGTACCAGTTGCCGCCAGTTCCCTGCTGCTGCATCCCGACCTGTATCTCGGCAGAACAGTCTCGGTCTTCGGCACCGTGGAGCAGAACCTCTCGGCCACCACGTTCTCAATGGATCAGGACGCGAAGAAACCCGCGATGAGTGACCTGCTCATTGTCGCGCCAACACTGAACGCCCAGCCAAAGGCCGGCACCTACATGACGGTGGTCGGCGTGGCGATGCGATTCGACCAGGCAGACATTCAGAAGCGCGGCCGAAACTACACGCTGGACCTGGCGCCGAATGTCAGCGAAAGATATCGCGGGCAGATCATGGTGTTCGCCACGTCAGTGGTCGATCCGGGCATGGTCGACCTGGCCAAGGTGCTGCCAACGCCCATGACGCCAGAAGAGGGCGCGTTCGACAAGGTCATGAAGCAGGTCAACCCGACCAACGCCGAATTGCGCAAGGGCGTCGAAGGCTCCGACAAGGCGATGACCACCGCCCAGGCGCTGACGCTGCGGAAACTGTTCGGCGAGACGAAGACATTTTTCGAGAAGCGCGGCACGGCCGACGCGGTAGCCTGGGCCAGCGAAGGCGTGGAGCTCATGGCCGCCATCGAAAAGGCTGCGTCCGCCGGCAACTGGACCGGCGCGCAGGAGTCAGTTGCCAAAGTGACCCCGCTCTGCCAGCAGTGCCATGCGGCACACCGCGAGAGACAAGACGACGGGACGTTCAGAGTAAAGAAGTAAGTCCACCTGATTTAGGTCGTCGGTGCACTCGGGCTTGTAAACCAGCCCGAGCTACGTACATTCAGCAGAAGCCCAGGCGCTGTCAGGCGCCGGCTCCGCGAACTCTGGACTCTGGACTCAGGACCCTAGCAGCTCTGGCACCTGTTGTTGTTCTTGGCGCCCATCTTCTCGAGGAGCGCGATGGTCTCGGGGAGCGGTGAGATGCGCGACACGGGACCGTTCGCCATGTCCACGGTGGTTTGACCACGGCGGCTCACGGCCTTGGGGTCGCCACCCTTTGAGACCAGATATAGAATCAACTCGTTGTCGCCGCGCGCCGCGGCATGGTGCATCGCGGTATAGCCGTCGTTGTCGCGGCTGTTCACATCCGCCCCGAGTTCCTCCACCAGGTACTTGACCGTCGCCAACCAGGCATCGGGGGCATGGCGGTGGGCATTACCGGCGAAACCTTCGCCGTACTCGGAGCCAGCGGCCGCATGAAGGGGGAACACGCCAGGGCCACCGCGCGGAACCGCGGGGACGCCGGACGGGTCAAGGGCGGGGGTTGCGGGTGCTGGTCCTGCGCCGTCGGGAGCAGCGCCACCACCACCACGACCGAAGGCGCCGAAGCCGCGGCCAGTCACGGCCACGTAGGTCGGGATGTTCGGGTCTGCGCCGTTTTTGACCAGAAAGCGCATCGCGTCAACGTCGGTGCCGTATGTGGCGCGCCAGAACGCCGTGGCGCCTGCCGAATTGGACAGGCCGCAGTTCGCGTTGCCGCAGTCGGTGTAGACCATGTACCAGGGATGTACGCGAATCCGCGCGTTCACGTCGGCGCCTTTGTCGAGCAGCGCCTGCATGACTGTGAGGTAGTCGGCCTTCTGCGCGTCCATCTCCTGCGGTTGCGGGAACCGCGTGCGCGGCTGCCAGCGAGCGTTGATGGTGGCCCACAGCGGCGTCACGCCATGACTGTCAGATGAGAAGTTCACGTCGGCGCCACGGCGAATGAGTTCCATGGCCACGTCGAACTGGCCGTTGATCAGCGCGACGAGCAGTGGGGTGTGGCCGTCACCGGTTTTTTCATCCCTGAGCGCCCCGGCGTCCAGCAGCGCAATGCTCGTGGCCAGATACCCCTGGCGCACCGCGTGATGAAGTGCGGACAACCCGCCCTTGGCCGAGATGTTGGGGAGCGGTGTCTCCTGGTTCCCCGCCGTCACCGGTGCCGTCGCATCCGGCCCACCAAACCCAGTGGCACCCGCTCCTGGGGCCGCGCCACCGCGTCCGCCGCGGCCACCTGCCGCACCGCCGGCGGCCGAGGGTTCGGGCAACTTGCCGCTGACATAAAACTCGCGGGCCGCTTCGATGGAGCCCTGCATCTGGCTGGGTGTGGGCTCCGCACCGCGGGCCACGACGCTCGCGAGCACCTGCCGCTGCAGCGTCTGTGCCTGGCGCGACTGGACGCCGAACACGGTCATGTCGATGGCCGTCGTCTTGACGTTCACATCGGCGCCCCGGGCAATCAGGAACCGCACGGCATCAAGGCGGTCGGCCGATGCCGCAAAGATCAGCGGAGTCTGTTCCCACTCCGACTCTCTGGCGTTGATCTCGGCGCCTTTGTCGAGCAGAAGCGTCATCACGGCGGTGTTGCCGGAGGCGGCCGCCAGGTGCAGCGGCGTCACACCGCCGGTAGACGTCTTCACCGAAACAGGCGCCTGCGCCTTCAGCAGGGCTTCCACAGCCGCGGGACTTCCGGCGCGCGCCGCCAGATGCAGCGGCGTGTACTGTCCGATGCGGGTCACGACCGACACGCTGGCGCCGGCGAAGACCAGCATCGACACCATTGCTTCGTCGCCACGGTCGGCGGCCCAATGCAACGCGGTCATACCGTCGCCATGGGGCGCGTTGACGTCCGCGCCCTGCGCCAGCAACGTGCGGAGCGCCGACGCGTCGGCACGACGCGCGGCGTCGGCCACCGGGGTCGCCTGTGCTGTCACCGTGGCGACCGCAGCCGCGGCCAGGCACACCGCAACCATCAGGGAAGCACTCAAGCGGCGCTTGTGAGACATCACAACTCCTCCTTTAATTTCTCAGCCTTGAGGAGCAGGCCGAGCTACGTACGTTGCGGTCTTCTGACGCCGCGGTCTTCTTACGTTAGTGAAAACGGTGCGGTGCTGTCGCCGAAGCTGGTCGCGTCCATGCCCAGGCCCTGCATCAGCGTGAGCATGACGTTGGCCATCGGCGTACCGTCTTCAGCCTTGTGGTGCACGCCGCCCTTGAGCTGGCCGTTGCCATGCCCAAACAACACGAGCGGGCACCGCCGGTGATTGTGAACGTTGGGGTCAGCCATCGGCGAACCCCAGACAATCAGCGTCTTATCCAGGAGGTTGCTGTCGCCCTCGACGGTGTTCTTCATGCGGTCGAGGAGGTAGGCCATCTGGCTGACGCGGTACTTACAAATCTTATTGAACTCCAACACGCGCGCCTCGGTGTTGCCGTGGTGCGACGCCGGATGGAAGGGCTGCGTGGACCCGCTTTCCGGAAACACGCGATTCTGCGCGTCGCGGCCGGTCTTGAACGCAATCACGCGCGTCATGTCGGTCTCGAGCGCCAGCACCTGCAAGTCGAACATCAGCTTCATGTGTTCAGAGAACGAGTCGGGCACACCCGCCGGTGCGTCTGGCAATTCGCGCGTTTCACCGCTCGTGTTGTGCGCCTCCACCATGCGGATGCGACGCTCGATTTCGCTGATGTGCTCCATGTAACGATCGAGACGCTGGCGGTCGGCCGATCCCAATGTCGCTCGCATCGACGAGACTTCACCGTGCACCCAGTCGAGAATGCTGCGACGGGTCAGCCGCCGTTCGGCGCGGGCCGCCGCAGTGCCGCCCGATCCAAACAACATGTCGAATGCTACGCGCGGATCGCGAATCATCGGCAGCGGCTCGTTCGGCGAAGCCCAGCTGATCGAGTCGGTGTACGCGCACGAATAGTTGTAGGTGCAGCCACCGGCCTGATCGAGGTTCTCGATACAGAACTGCATCGACGGCATCGGGGTGGTCTGGCCGAACTTCTTGGCGTACAGCTGATCGAGCGACGTGCCAGCCCAGATATCCGAGCCCTGCGTCTGCTTCGGGTGCGACTGGGTCAGGAACACCGCGCTCGATCGGAAGTGGTCACCGCCGATTTCCGGCGCGTTGAACGCCTCGGCCATCCGCACGTCGGTGTTGGAGACGATGGTGGTGTAGTCGCGGAAGGCGTCGAGCGTGCTGAGCGGATTGTCGGGCACGAGCGTGTAGTCGCGTCCCACCTTCTCAGGCGCAAAGAGGAATTTGCCGGCGCCGAGGCCGTTACATCCGGCCAAGCCGTGCACCTCCTCGATACAGACCAGGCGCGTGTGGGTCGGCGCTGCGGCGCGCGCGGCGGCACCCCAACCAACCGGCACCATCGCGTCGAGGAACGGGAGGGCCACGGTGGCGCCAGCGCTCCTCAGGAACGTGCGCCGAGCCATGTGTTTACCGGTGAGATACGACATCGCTGTGACTCCTCGAAAAGCTATCTACGACTCGTCCGACCCTACTGCTTACGCCCGGCGGCCGTGTCGGGCACGGCCTCGGCCTTGCTCATTCGAAACGCATCACTCTTGACCACGCCCAAAATCAGCGACGACACCGGGTATTCGGCCGTCTCGGCGCTCCGCGTGATGGCCCGAATCACGGGCTGGTCGTAGTATTCGGCCCGGCGTCCCAAGGCAAACGCCAGCAGGTTCTCTGTCAGCATCCGCACCAGAGGGACCGGGCGCTTGAGCAGGACGGCCGATAACTGCGCAGGCGTCGACACCGGCGTGCCGTCATAGAAGTCGCCGCGGGTGTCCAGGGGGCTGCCGTTCTCGCGCACGCGCCAACGCCCAGTCACATCAAAGTTGTCCAGCGCCAACCCGATGGGGTCCATAAACAGGTGGCAGGAGCGGCACTGTGGATCGACGCGGTGCATCTCCATCCGATCACGGGTCGTGACGGCCTTGCCGTCCTTCGACTCCGCGGTGTTCTCAAGGGGCGGCACGTTGGCGGGTGCGGGTGGCGGTGGTGTGCCCAGCAGCACTTCCATCACCCACTTACCGCGCAACACGGGAGACGTGCGGTTGGCCAGCGACGTCTGCACCAGCACACTGCCCTGCCCGAGCACGCCACGCCTCGTATCGTCGGGATACTCCACGCGCCGGAACTGGTTGCCCGCCACGCCGGCGATCCCGTAATGGCGCGCCAGGCGCTCGTTCATGAACGAGTAGTTGGCACGGTACAGGTCGAGCGCGCTCGCATCGCGGCGCACCAGATCATTAAAAAACGTGATGGTCTCGGTGCGCATCGCATCAGCGACATGGTCATCAAAATTCGGGAAGAAGTTCGGGTCCGGGTGCACCTTGTTGACGTCCTGCAGGCGCAACCACTGCGCCGCGAAGCGTTCCCCGAGCGCCTTAGAGCGCGGGTCGGCCAGCATCTGCCGCGCGACCTTATCCACACCCGCCGGCGTGGCCAACAGACCTTTGCCTGCTGTGGCCAGCAGTGCCTCGTCAGGCGGCGTGCCCCAGAGGAAAAAAGACAGGCGCGACGCCAGTTCGTAGTCGCCGATACGGTAGATCTCACCCGCCTTCACCCGGTCGGGCTGCCGCTCGAGTCGGAAAATGAAATGTGGGCTCGCGAGCAACGCCTCAAGCGTCGTCCTCACGCCACCTTCGAAGCCACCCGCGACGCGGCCGACGTCGTAGAACTGCATCACCGCGTCCACTTCGCGGTCGGCCAGAGGCCGGCGGTACGCCGACGCGCCCAGGCGAGCCAGGATGGCGCGCGCGCAGGGCTTTTCGTCGGCCTGACTGGTGGGCCGGCACGAAAATACCTTGCGGCGACTTGGCGACTCCGAGAGTCCGGTCACCTTCACGGGCCCGCGAATCACGAGATCGCGCACGTGCGGCAGGGTCGTGATGCCTGCACCGCCTGAACCGCCGCCGGCAAACGACCAGTCGTGCGGGCGAATCAAATCCTCATACGGGCCATCCGTGCGGCGAACGAAGGCCGCGGCCACCGTCTGCTGGCCGGCTTTCACCATGATCGGGTCGGTGGCCATCGGCACGCCGCCTCGGCCGTCCGCGGATCCGGCCTGTTGCGTCTCGTACATGACGAGCGCGGCGCGTGCACCGTTGATCGAGATATCGATATCTTCGAACCGGCTGTTATTGCCGCTGGTCATGTTCACTTCGAAGACATACTCGCCGTCGGCCGGAAAGACGTGGCGCACCACCAAGCCGCCACGAGTGCCAAACGGCGCACCCTCGACGTGATCCCAGGGGTGCTGCGAGGCATAACTCGTGTTGGCGTAGGTGCGGTCGAGTTTGGTGGCCTGGCGATCACCCACCGCCATGCGGCTGATGTCGCTCGCCGCGTTCAGGAAGGCCTCAAGGAGTGTGGCCGACAACATCTGCTCATCGGCGATGTTGTCGAAGTTCGCACTCATCGAGTCGGGCGGCAGCCACTGGCCGGCATCAACATCCAGGTCGAGCAGTTCGCGAATTGACCTGGCGTACTCCGCCCGATTTAATCGTGGGAATGTTCGCGATCCGGGATTCGGCCGCGCAAGCGCGCCGGCGTCAAGTCGCGTCTCGAGCGCACCAATCAGTCCGGCAAGGCTCGCCGCGTCGGGTGGCGGTGTCCCCGGCGGCGGCATCATGCCCGCGCGCAGCTTGCGCACCATGCGTTCAGCCATGGCTGCGTTTGCGTCGGTGGCCGCCACCTTGAATGATTCAAACGACAGGCCTGCCGGTTTTGTCACGTCGTTATGACAGTCGACGCAGTAGTCCTGGATGACTTCGTCGGGACTTGCAGGCACCCGCACATCCGGTCGCGACGCATGCGCGCTCATCGTCAGCCGCATGCCGTCGGCCGCCGACAACGCGGCGGTGCGTCCACCTGATGGATGATCCGCGTTCGCGATCACGATCGCGCCGCACACCGCCGTGCACACCGCTGTCAATCTGACTGCCGTCATAGGCATACTGCGCATGTCATTTCGAGGCCGTAAAACTCTAGAGTCGTCGAATTATAACACTGAAAGTCGGCCTCTGAAGCGCGCCGGTGCACCCCGATTTCCCCTACAATAGGCACGTTTTCCCAACGAGTTTCGGAGGTTCCGCTGTGAGAAAGTCGGCCCTGCTGTTGTGTGTGCTCCTCTCGCTGATATCGGCCCCAAGCCTCGGGGTGCTAGCGCAGAGGCCGGAGGGGCTGCCCGCAACTGCTGCGGCCAGCCGCGCACCTGACACCGTCTTCCTTGAGGACCTCACCTGGGCCGAGGTACGCGACCTGGTCAAGGCCGGCACCACGACCGTGATTATCGGAACGGCCGGCACCGAACAAAAGGGGCCCCACATGGTGGACGGCGAGCACAAGTTCGTCATGCAGTTCGCCGCCGACAAGATCGCCCGGGCTGTGGGCCGCACGCTGGTCGCGCCGGTCGTGACCTACGTCCCGGAGGGCAGTTGGGAAAGCCTCGGCGGGCACATGGGCAAGCCCGGCACCATCACCCTGCCGGAAGATCGATTCATCGAGTTGCTGGTCAGCGCGGGACGCAGCCTGAAGGCCGGCGGGTTCACCACCGTTCTGTTCCTCGGCGAGTCAGGCGGCAACCGCAGTGGCATGCGGTCCGCCGCCACGCGCCTCAACGAATTGTGGAAGGACGCGGCTCGCGCCTTCTGGATTGACGACTACTACACGAAGTCACACGCCGACCAGAACAGACACATCACCGACACGATGGGTATTCCCGCCGATCAGATTGGCGGCCATGCGAACCTGCTCGACACGTCTGAGATGTTGTTCGTGGATCCGAAACATGTGCGCCGTAACAAGATCGCGCCGGGCGGCGGTTACCCGAATTCCGGAGTGAGTGGTGACCCTACACGATCGAGCGCGGCCCTGGGCAAGATCTTCATCCAGATGAAGATCGACACTGCCGTCGCGCAAATCAAGGGCCTGCTAGCCGGCACGCTCCAGCCAGCCGAACCACCGGCGGCGCGCGGCGGCCGGGGCGGCGCAGCCGCGACCGAGCCGGCGGGCCCCCGTCTACCGACGGCAAAGACAGCACCGGCGGGCATCTCACCGTCTCAGGCGCCCGACACCGTCTTCATTGATGAACTGACATGGGAGGAAACCCGCGACGCGATCAACGCCGGTAAGACCACGGTCATCATCCCAACCGGCGGCACTGAAAAGAACGGGTATCACATGGTGCTCGGCAAACATAACTATCTCGTCGCGCACTCCGCGAACCTGATGGCACGACGGCTCGGGAACACTCTGGTTGCGCCGCCGATTCAATATGTGCCCGAAGGCAATCCCGATCGAGTTCCGCCTGGTGCGATCTCGCTCCCCTCTCCCGCGTACGAGCAGTTGCTCGACGCGGCCGCGCGCAGCCTCAAGGCGCACGGCTTCACACACATCCTCTTTATCGGCGACAGCGGCGGGAATCAGGCGGGTATGACAGCGGTGGCAACCACGCTCACTGAAGAGTGGAAGGCAGAAAATATCCGCGTACTTTCGCTCACCGATTATTACGAGACGGGGCGCGAGCACTACCGCGCGTGGATGCTGGCCCAGTTCGGCTACACAGACGCCATCGTTGGCAGTCACGCCGGGATCAGTGACACCTCGCAGATGCTGCACGTGCGGCCCGAGGGCATTCGCAAGGAACTGTTGAAGCCGTGGGGCGGGGCCACCGATTCGGGCGTTTCGGGTGACCCGACAAAAGCCACGGCCGACATCGGCCGCCTGGGCATTGAGTTCAAGGTCAATGCCGCGATTGCCCAGTATCGCGCGGCGATCGCACCGGCGCGCACGGGCCGCGGCGCTGGAACGGGGCCGCGCTGACTGTGTTATCGTGCCCGCAAGTCCCCAGTAGTGGCATGTTCTGGCCGTTTGTACGCCGATCGCTTCTTGTGTCCGTTTTGACGGGCGTCCTCCTTGCGGCGCTGGTCACGACGTCGAATGTGAATGCGCAGGCGGCGCCGGCGGGAGCGAAAACGACCAAGGGACGCATCTACAGCGCGACGCAAGCCACGCGTGGTGAGCAGACCTACATGAGTACGTGCGTGTCCTGCCATCCACCCAGCACCTACAAGGGCGCAGTGTTCCTCAACTGGCAGGGAAGGACCCTCGGCGAACTGCTGGAGTTCCTGACAGAAAAAATGCCAAAGAATGAACCGGGCAGCCTCTCGCCCAAGGAATACGCGCAGGTAGTGGCGTACCTGCTGAAGCTGAACGGCATGCCTGCGGGCCGCCTGGATCTTCCTGCCGATCCTGCCGCACTGCGCGGCATCACCATCAACCTTCTTCCGGACAAGCTCACGCTCGTCCCATCACTCGTGACCGACCCGACCCGATAAGGACCCACACCATGGCACAACCGATTCGAATGACTCGCATGGCAGGCATGGCTCTGCTGGCGGCAGTGGCGCTTGGCGGCGCGCTCACAGCCTTCGACCAGGCCAGGGCCACCAGCCAGCCCACGCTCGTGCGCGGCAACGCGCCCGGCGAATGGCGGTACTGGGGCGCCGACGCGTGGAGCACCCGTTACTCGCCGCTCGATCAGATCAACGCGTCCAACTTCGAATCGCTCGAACAGGCCTGGCAGTGGAACGCCGGCTCGTTCAGCGCCGACGAGTACTACAGGACGACGCCGCTGTATGCGAATGAGCGGCTCTTCACTGTGGCCGGTACGCGCCGGGTGGCCACCGCGCTCAACCCTGAAAACGGCGAGACGTTGTGGATGTGGCGGCTCGACGAGGGTATTCGCTGGCAGAAGGCACCACGCCAGTTTGCCGGACGCGGACTCGCCTACTGGACCGATGGCGCTGCGGAACGCGTGGTGGTGGTGACGCCCGGATACCACATGGCGCTCATCGACGCGAAGACCGGCTTGCCCGATCCCAAGTTCGGCAAAAACGGTGTGGTCGATCTGATGGACGGCCTCGGATTCCCGCTCGTGCCTCTCGCAGTGGACGACAGCGGTCCGCTCGTGATCAGCGACGCGGCGCCGTATCGACAGGCCAGGCCGGGTGAAACGTGGGATGCCGATAAGGGCATCGGCGCCGACGGCACAGTCGGCATCGATCCGAAGCAGGGACAGATCGCCGCGAGCTCGCCGGCCATCCTGGTGGGCGACGTCATCATCGTGGGCAACTCATCGATTCACGGGTATTACCCGATCAAGTTGCACAACCTGCCGGGTTACATTCGCGGCTTCGACGTGCGCACCGGCAAACAACTCTGGAAGTTCAACCTGATTCCGCAGAAGGGCGAGTTCGGCGCCGAGACGTGGGAAAACGGGTCAGCGCCTGGCACGCCAGGCGTCGGCAAGAACGACGCATGGGCCACCTATTCAGCGGACCCAGAACTGGGACTGGTCTACATCCCGGTGGGTATGCCACTCAGCGATGAATACGGCGGCCATCGGCCCGGCGACAACCTCTTCGGTAACGCCCTTGTCGCGCTCGACGCGAAGACCGGCCAGCGCAAATGGCATTTTCAGATGGTCCACCACGACATCTGGGACTACGACACTCCGATGGCGCCGAACCTGATGGACATCACCGTGAACGGACGCCTCCGCAAGGTGGTGGCCCAGACAACCAAGCAGGGATGGGTCTACACGTTCGATCGGGCCACTGGCGAACCCATCTGGCCCATGCCGGAAACACCAGTGCTGCAGAGTGAAGTGCCCGGAGAAAAGACCGCGCGCACGCAGCCGATTCCCTCGAGGCCGGCGCCGTATTCGCAACAGGGACTGGAAGAGGATGACCTGATCGACTACACGCCCGAACTCAGGGCCGCCGCGCTGCAACTGGCGAAAAAGTGCCGGATGGGACCGTATTACATTCCGCCGTCGCTTGAGGATGGCAAGACGCCGAACGGGTTCGAGTGTTCGTGGTATTCACCGGGCGCGTCGGGCGGCGTCAACATCGACGGCGGCGCGGCGGTGGACCCCGAGACGGGTTTCCTCTACGTGGCCTCGCAATCGGGGATGAGCACGACCGAAGTGGCGAAGGATCCGTGCTCGGAGCACAGCTACACACAGGCGCCGCATAACAGTTGCGGCCAGATCGGCGCGGCGCCGCCGCCTCCGGGATACGTGGCGCCTCAGCGCGGTCGCGGTGCAGGTGCGCGTGCCGGCGGGGCCGGCGGTCGTGCAGGTGGTGGTGGCGGTGCCAGCTACACGACTGCGGCGCCTGGCACGACGACGATCGCGGGGATCTCGATCCTGAAGCCGCGAGAACTCGGCGGCGTGACCGCGTACAATATGAACACAGGAGACAAGGCGTGGTGGGTGGGCAACGGAGGCACGTTCACGCCCACGCCGCAGGTCTCGTCACCTGATGCGAAACTGTTCGAGGGCGTCAAGCTCCTGCCGCAGTCGAGCAGCAGCCAGCCGCAGGTGATCACCACCAAGACGCTGGTCATTTACGGCACCGGCCGCCGCGGCGGCCCGCCAACAGCAGACCCAGGCTTGTTCGCAGTGGATAAGATCACGGGCAAACAGGTGGGCATGTTGCCCATTCCGAGCAAGACCAGCGCCGTGCCGATGACCTTTATGCACAAAGGCCGTCAATACATTGTTTACGCGACAGGGTCGGCGGCGGCGGCGTCGCTCGTCGCCTGGAGGTTGCCAAGATAAGGGGACGGGTGTCGATCTGTGGAAAACTCCGAATGTGAAAACGACCCCAGGGGCCGTTTTCAAAGCTGGAGTTTTCCACAGATCGACACCCGTCCCCCTAATTGGCTAGTTTCCTGCGCTTCGCGTACCAATAGCCCCATGCGGCGAGCCAGATCACTATCGCCGCTCTGAGCGCGACAGAAATCGTTTCCCGCGCAGTAAATGGCCACCCGTGTTCGAACAGGATTTCTCCGCGCGCCATCATCCAATGCCACGCCTCGTGCGCGACGACCGCCGAGATTAGGATGCCGCCGATGCGTTCCGTAACAACGTAGCGGAACAGCAGAGAGACCGAGGGCACGATCAGCATCAGCGCTAGGACCTGGCCGATCTCCACGCCTACGTTGAAGGCCACGAGAGACGTGACGAAATGGCTGCCGCCAAACTGCAGCGTCTCTCGCAACGCAAACGAAAACCCGAACCCGTGAATCAGGCCAAAGGCGAAGGTCAGCGCCCAGCGGCGGTGCGTTCCGGAGACGCCGACGATATTCTCGAGCGCCATCCACACAATTGAGAGCGCGATCAGGGTTTCCACCAGCGGTGGAAACCACAGACCACTCGGCACAAACTCAAATGCCGCAGCGATGAGCGTGATCGAATGCGCCACCGTGAACGCGGTGGCCAGCAGCACGAGCGGCTTGAACGTACCTCGGCCTTGAGAACCAGGCCGAGCTACTTCCAGGACAGGCCGCGCTGCGTCCAGGACAGGCCGCGCTACGAACACCACGGGCACAACCAGGCACAGCAAAAAAAGCAGATGGTCCACGCCACCCAGGATGTGCTCGATACCAGAGACCACGAAACGTCGCGCCGCCTGGAACCAGCGCGGGTCCAGGTCCAGCTTGCCGGCATCGCCCGTGTACTCAAACATCCCGACGGCACCGCCTGGCGGAAGGAAGCGGACTACGCTCCGCGTCCTCACACCGAGCCTGGCAAAGTCGGTCTCGATCGCAAACCGTGAGGCGTCGGACCTCACAGGGAACTCGAGAAGCACATCGAGTTGCGCCTGAGTCCACAACAGCTGGGTGTCAACCGGGAGTGGCGGGCCTGTCACGTGCGCAAGGGCCTGCTCCCATGTGTCGAACGACCGATCGGATGGCAGCGAGACCTGCAGGGCGGCCATCACCGGCCTCCCCAGCGCCTGGCCTTCCTCCCACGCGCGCACACCATTCGCAATCCACAGTTCCGCCGCTATGCGAACGGCGCCCTGCGCGGCCGCCAGTTCCAGAAACCCAGGTTCCCGCGTTGGGAAGATCACATCCCGCATGGACTCCAGCGGTGCGCGCACGAGGAGCCGCAGCGTCTGCCCTTCCGGCTTCACGAGCACGCGCACCGTCACGTCAGCGGGAACTTCGTGAGCGAAGATGGTGTTCTGCCACGCGGCCCAGCTCGACGCCAGCAGTGCGCTGACGAGTCCGATGCGCCAGAGCGCCTGTTGATGGTCGCGCGAAACTCTCACGGGTGCAGCCGCCGGTAGTATACTGGCGCGCGATTTCATCCAAGTTCAGCCGAGTCACCTCCGACGGAGATCATTGATGGGTAAACAGCAATCCCCGGGCTTGAGAACCAGCCCGAGCTACGTGCGGCTCTCTCTGGCAGCCGCACTCGTTCTTGTTGGTTGGGCCGGCGCGCAGGGACTCGCACAGGCGCCGCTGCGGGCCGAAGCAGACCCCCTCTGGCCGCGACCGTTCCCCAATCACTGGATCCTTGGGTCGGTCACCGGTGTGGCCGTCGACAGCCGCGATCACGTCTGGGTGCTGCACCGTGGCCAGGCCTCGCTGAATGCGCGCACCGAAGCCTCGCTGACCGCCACGCCACCAGGCGCCGAGTACTGCTGCGCCGCCGCGCCTTTCGTACTGGAGTTCGACGCCGCCGGCTCGCTGGTGGGCCATTGGGGTGGCCCAGGTGCCGGGTATGACTGGCCGCTGAACCCGGGGGGAATCGCGGTGGATGCGGCCGGCAACGTCTGGCTGACGGCCGCTGGTCTGCCACCGGCTCCTGCCGGACGCGGAGGCCGAGGCGGGGGCGCTGCCGCCGCACCGCCACCTGAGGACGCCCACGTCCTCAAGTTCTCGCGCGAGGGCAAGTTCCTCATGCAGATCGGGAAGCCCGGCGATGTCGGCGCACCGGGTAGCCGCTCCGGACTGAAGCGCCCAGCCGCTGTCGAAGTGGATTCGCAGGCCAATGAAGTCTTCGTCGCCGATACCGGCAATCGCCGCGTGGTGGTATTTGATGCCACGACAGGCGCGTACAAGCGGCATTGGGGCGCGTACGGCACGCCACCCGACGCTACGGCGCCCCCGGCATACACCGCCGGCTCTGCGGCCGCGAAACAGTTCCGCGCAGTCTCCTGCCTCGCCCTTTCGCGTTCAGGCGAATTATTTGTGTGCGACCGCGAGAGCAACCGCATTCAGGTCTTCAAGAAAGACGGGACGTTCGTGCGTGAGGCCGTCGTCTCGCCCTCGACTCTGGGCGGTGGGTCGGTGTGGGACATCGCGTTTTCCGCCGACGCGGCCCAACAGACTGTTTATGTCGCCAACGGTCAGGAGCAGACGGTGCACGTCCTTCGCCGTGACACCCTCGCGCAGGTCGGCACCATTGGCAGCGGCGGCCGGTGGCCCGGGCACTTCTTCGGCGTCGGCGCCGTCGCCGTCAGTGCGCAGGGACACATCATTACAGGCGAAAACCTGCAGGGCAAACGGGTTCAGAAGTTCGTCGTCAAGTAGGAGTTGGCATGAAGAAACGCACATCACTCGCCGCCGGAGTCTTCCTCGCCGGACTCGCGCTGCTACTGGTCGCCGAACAGTCGTTCGAGCGGATGGCCGCCGAGGGTCAGGCCGCTTCGATGGTGGAAGCCCCGAGGTTTGAGGTCGATCCGGCGTTCCCGAAACCGCTTCCCAACGGGTGGTTGATGGGGATGGCCATCGGCATCGCCGCGGATGCCCAGGATCACATCTGGATTGTCCATCGTCCAGATACCCTGTCAGCGCAGGAGGCCGCGGCGGACGAGAACCCACCGACAGCGAAGTGCTGCAAACGTGCACCACCGGTGCTGCAGTTCGACAAACAGGGCAACCTGCTCAAGGCCTGGGGCGGCCCCGGGCAGGGCTACGAGTGGCCTGAGTCCAACCACGGCATCTTTGTGGACCACAAGGGCATCGTCTGGATTGGCGGCAACGGCACGAACGACGCGCACGTGTTGAAGTTCACGCAGGACGGCAAGTTCATCGCGCAATACGGAAAGTCCGGCAAGACGGCCGGTAGCAACGACACCGCGAACTTCGGTCGCATCGCCAAGATCTTCGTTGATCCCAAGGAGAACGAGGCGTACCTGGCCGACGGCTACCTCAACAAGCGCGTGGCAGTCATCGATGCCGACACCGGCGCATTCAAACGCTACTGGGGTGCCTACGGCAACAAGCCGGATGATGCGAATTTGGGGCCGTTTGATCCAGACGCGCCGCTGGCGCAGCAGTTCAGGACGCCAGTCCATTGTTCGGATCTCTCGATCGACGGCCTGGTCTACGTGTGCGACCGTCCGAACAACCGCCTGCAGGTCTTCACCGCTGACGGCAAGTTCGTGAAGGAGCAGCAGATCGCGAAGCGCACGTTGGGTGACGGTGCGGTCTGGGATGTGACGTTTTCAAAGGACCCGCAACAGCGCTTCCTCTACGTGGCCGACGGCAAGAACGAGCGCGTCTACATCCTGAACCGCCAGACGCTCGAAGTGCTTTCGTCGTTTGGTGACGGCGGACGGCAGCCGGGACAGTTCTTTGCCGTCCACAGCATCGTCACCGACTCAGCCGGCAACCTCTTCACGACGGAGACCTACGAAGGCCGCCGCCTGCAGAAGTTTCTATTCAAGGGTGTGACGCAGGTGCCGCGCGATCAGGGTGTCGTTTGGCCGATTAAGAAGTAGGCAGACGAGGCCTGAAGGACCTGAAGGAGTGTTCCTTCAGTCCTTCGGGTCTCGTGTAATACCTAGGCAGCGGCGATCGCGCTTGGCTTGCCGAGGACTTCGCCGAACACGGTGACGGCGCGCTTCATTTCGTCCATCGTGCCCAGCGAGATGCGGCACCAGGCGTTTTCGAACGGCGGGAAGTCGCGGCCCACGCGCACGCCTTTGGCCATGCAGCCGTCGCGGAACTGCTTTGCTGGCACTCCGACGTTCACGAACATGAAGTTGGCGTGAGACTCAGTGGACTTCATACCGCGGTCGGCGAACCACTTCGTCGTGAAGTCGCGTGCGGCCTTGTTTCGAGCGCGCTCGGCTTCGACAAACGCCGGCCCCTGCTCAAGTGCGGCAACGCCGGCGTGCAGCGCGAGCACATTGAGCGAGCTCGTGCCCGAACCGCTGTCCCATTCGGACATCTTGCGGATCGCATCCGGATGCCCCACCGCATAACCGAGCCGCAGTCCGGCCATTCCATACGCCTTCGAGAATGTTCGGGCGACGACGATGCGAGGATCCTCGAGCGCCACCGGAATCATCGACTGATGATCGGGATGGGTGACGTATTCGAAGTACGCCTCATCCACAAGGATCGTGGTCTCGGGTGAGATGCGGTGAACGCGCGCGATGAAGTCGCGCGTGGCCGTGGCGCCGGTGTACGTGGCCACAGGGTTGTTGGGATTGCAGTAGAACACCAGGCCCGAACCTTTGGCGGCCGTGGCCATGCGTTCGAGATCCATTTGGAAATCGCGGCCGAGCGAGACCGCGCGCACCGGGTGGCCCAGCATCGCCGCATAACCGGCGCACTCCTCGTACGTCGGGATAGTGCCGACCAGCGCCTTCGTCCGACTGGTGTAGACATGCGTGGCCGTGCGGAGGATCTGTGTGGAGCCACACCCGAGCGTCAGGTTTTCGGACGTGACACCCAGGCTCTTGGACAACGTATCGCGAAGGGCCCCAGTGGCGTTTGAGTACCTGCCTGGCGTTGCGCCCTCTGGCCCGAACGCTTTTTTGATCGCGTCGAGTACGGCCGCGCTTGGGCCGAACGGATTTTCGTTGCTTGACAGCGGAATGACAGACATCGCTTGAGACGATGCCTCGAGAGAGGGTGAGAGTGCGTTCCAGGTGGCGTCTTCACGGCCGCGCGCGCCGATCCAGGAACTGGTAAGGGCGCCGGCGGCGCCGATGCCAACGGTTTCTACGAATTTGCGTCGTGTCAACATGGCGCCTCCTCTCGACCCCCGCCACCGGTGCCATTCGCCGGTCGCAATACGTCGCGGAAGACCGCCGTGGCCTTCTGCATCTCCGCCATCGTGCCCAGCGAGATCCGCGCGTGGCTGCCTTCAAACGGCGGGAAATCGCGTCCTACCTGGACACCCTGCGCTGCGCATCCGCTGCGGAACTCCGCGGCTGTGCGCCCCACTTCCACAAACAGGAAGTTCGCCTGCGAGGCGGTGCACTTACAGCCCAGGTCCTCGAGGGCTTTCTGAGTGAAGTTGCGCACCTCGGTATTACGCGTGCGCTCGGCTTCCATGTGTTTGGGATCGCCCAGCGCGGCAATCGCGGCGGCCACGCCGAGCACCGAGATGTTGTACGGCATGCCGAGGCGCGCGAGCGGTTTGATCGTGTCACCGCCGCCGATGGCGTATCCGATGCGCATGCCGGCCATGCCATATGCCTTGGAGAAGGTCCGCGCCACAAACACGTTGGGCGTGGCCATGGCGAGCGGAATGGCCGTCTCGTACGCAGGGTCGGTCACATACTCGTGATACGCCTCGTCGATCAGGATGACCGTGTCCGGAGAAATCCGGCGCACACGTTCCACGAAGTCGGTAATCGTCTTGGCGCTGTGCACGGTAGCCGTCGGATTGTTCGGATTATTGACGAACACCAGGCCCGCGCCGCGCACAGTAGTCAACATGCCTTCCAGGTCGAGACGGAACTGGCTGTCGACTTTGATTTCGACGACCGGGTGGCCCATGCGTCTGGCCGTGCCCGTAGCGTTTTCGAATGTGGGCGAAGCCGTCACTAGGTGGCGCGCGGGACTCGTAAAGCCCCACACGGCCGTCTTCAGGATCTCCTGCGACCCGGCGCCGAGCAGCACATTCTCGGGCTTGACCTTGTGGAGGGCCGCGATCGTCTCCACCAGCTTGCGATCGCCGACCTTGGCGTTGAAGGGATACCGGCCGGCTTCACCAAATTGCGCGACGATCGCGTCGAGCACCGCCTGACCCGGGCCTATCGGATTTTCGTTGCTGCTGATCCTGATGGAAGGAGGCTGGCCTTCACGGGGGGCCGCCGGGGGCCCGCCTCGGCGCCCGCCCGCCTGTTGCCAGGCTTCGGCCGATTCCGCCTCCAGGCCACGCGCGGCGATAAGCCGGCCGTCGACCGTGGCATCCAGGGCTGCGCCTCCGGGCGCTCCCAATCTCGATAGAAATCCTCTGCGCGTGACAGACATGGCTGCACTCCTCGCGACGTTCGAGTTCGTACGTCTGCTTTCTGGAACCTGCGGATTTTACTCCCCGGCGCTCGGCAGGTCAAAGAGTCCACACCTACGACGGATCACTTCCTGACGTAGCGCTTCAGGGCTCTCGGTCCGACTTCGGCGCCGTAAATCACGCCGTCGCGGTCGACGGCGATGCCCTCGGCAGCGCTGGTGCTTGGCGGATTCTGGACCGGGTCGGGGATGAACGCGGTGATCTTCGCGTTCGGGCCTTCACGCAGGCTGCCGATCCTGATGCCCCGCGTCCAGGCTTTGTGGGGCGGGGACACTGAACCCGACTCGGAGTCCGTGCCGTAGAGCACGTCGTTGCGGTCGATCCAGATGCCGCTCAGCCGGCTGAACTGTTCGTAGCCGATCTCGAGGAGCTTGCCGTCCTGGTCGAAGATCTGCAGCCGGTTGTTCGAGCGGTCGGCCACCACCAGGTGTCCCTTCGAGTCCCACGCCAGCGCATGCGGTTGGTCCATTTCGCCGGGGCCGGCGCCCCGTGTGCCCCAGGCCTTCAGAAACTTGCCGGTCCGATCGAACTTGGCAATACGCGCATGGGTGCTCCCGTGTCCTTCGGCGACGAAGATGTCTCCTGCGGCGTTGGTGGTGATGTCGTTCGGCTGGTAAAACGACGCGGGATCGGCGGGCTCGTTGGGCCGATTGCCGCCGGCCTTGCCCAGCGTGAGCAGCAATTTTCCATCGGGGCTGAATTTGTAGACCTGATGGCCGATAAGCTTTTCGGGCATCGGAGGCAGCGGCGCATCGGCCGCAGCGCCTCGGGCACGGCGCGGATAGTTGTCCTGGCCGTCCGTGACCCACACGTTGCCATCGCGATCAACGTGAATGCCGTGGGGGAAGACGAACATACCCTGCCCGAAGCTCTTCACCAGATTGCCGCTCGGATCGAACTTGAGGACGATGTCGAGGGGCGAGGGTTTGCCTTCTGTGCCGTTCCAGCAGGTGTTGGCGCCGCAGCGTTCGGCGACCCAGATTGAGCGGCCATCGGGATCGATGTCCACGGCACTTGTGGCGCCCCACGTACGGCCGGCGGGCATTTTGGCCCAGCCTTCTTCTGTCGCGTACGGATTGGGGGCATCGTTCCTTGGAGCGACAGTCGTCGCTTGGGTGGGGGCAGCCGCTGGCATCTGCGTGGCTAGGCTGGTGCTGGCCAGGAGAATGGCGGCCCACGTGGACCTTCGGTGTCGATTCATGGCGCAGCTCCTTCTAACAGAGAAGCGTATCGTATCGCTAAATGTGCGTACAAAAGAAAAGGCCCGATGCGTTGGCATCGGGCCTTGGGGTAAATAATCCTGGCAGCGACCTACTCTCCCACACAGTTACCCATGCAGTACCATCGGCGGTAGTCGGCTTAACTTCCGTGTTCGGAATGGGAACGGGTGTGACCCAACTCCTATGACCACCAGGAAACTTGTCTTACAAAGAACAATCGTGGCGGCGGAACATACGCCCGCCGGCACATGCACGGTCGGTCGCCATACGGCGCCCGGCGTGCAAAACGAATTGACATCCGCTGTCATCTGCCTGAGGCAGACTATGGCGGATCCACCGCGGCCCCAGTGGGGACGCGGCGGACTGAATTGCCTGCAAACGGTAGTTAATTCGTCACCACAAAAGGGTGAAAAAGAATCAATGGACAAGCCTCACGGCTGATTAGTATCGGTAAGCTTCACGCATCACTGCGCTTCCACACCCGACCTATCGACCTGGTAATCTTCCAGGAGCCTTTAGAGACTTACGTCTAGGGAGATCTCATCTTGTGGAGGGTTTCACGCTTAGATGCTTTCAGCGTTTCTCCCTTCCGCACGTAGCTACCGAGCGCTACCCCTGGCGGGATAACTCGTACACTAGAGGTGCGTCCAACCCGGTCCTCTCGTACTAAGGTCAGCCCCACTCAAATCTCCTGCGCCCATCACAGATAGAGACCGAACTGTCTC
>SXGR01177717.1_pt1 | contig 48540 bp, 46 predicted proteins | sample 3174711 | NCBI WGS metagenome assembly SXGR01 (sample SAMN11356860, study PRJNA531348) | freshwater metagenome | isolation source: freshwater sample F1-60 | place: China: Fuxian Lake, Yuxi | collected 2017-12-25
TCAACGACAGCCCAACCCAAAATACAAAACCATCACCGACTTCCACGCTGACATGGGGGAAAACAATCTCGCCAAAGCCATGCGCTTCGTCTCTCGCAAGCGTCCCTCCCTTTGAATCCCCTTCATGCATACGCGCTGGTGCCGACGCAAGCGGCGAATCGGGTGCTTGCGGTTGTCGCAGCCCTTCGTGTAATTGTGACGGCGTGAGTTGGATCGAGAACCGATACTGCTTGGGAGTGCGTTGCGTTTCACACGGCAACACTGTTTCAAATGCTGTAACGAAGAATATAGGCTGTGGTCTCGATGTAACCCTCAAGTGGTTGATAGTCAGCAATGCCGGTGTGGCGAAATGGCAGACGCATTGGACTTAAAATCCAAGGGGCCTTTAAAAGCCCGTGCCGGTTCGAGTCCGGCCACCGGCACCAATGATCCAAGCATGATGAGGAGACCGCAGACTATCCCACAGTCTCCTCATTACGAGCTGGCTCGGAATGACGGAATGACGGGTCGAGGCAGGCTTGAGGAGATCCCAAACCCGGCTCACTTCCAGAACAAGTAATTTCTCACCTCAAACCCGGTATGGGGTGCGGTTCCTCTCAGAAGTTGAACAGACAGATCGGTTGAAATGATCGTGGCTTTGATACCGGGGACGTGTTAGGGTGACATCCTAATTGTGAAACGACAATCAACTACATCAGCTTCATCCACTAGAACCGGTGCTCGCGCTTTGGAAGAAGGTCAACTCTGGCAGTTGACCGATGGCTACATGCGGATAGGCCACGTCGGGAAACTCCTGGTCCAGTACAAACTCATGAAAGTGCCTGAGCGTCGAGCCGTGCCCGTGCGGATCAGCTCCATCCAGGATGTCCGGAACCTTCTCAAGGAGCATCGAGCAGTCCTCGTCAAACAGAAGGTGGTAGCTCAGGACTGATCCAGAGCCGGAGGCAGGGCAGGGGACACATGGTGCTGCAGAGGGTTTGTTTAAGCGCTGCGGTTCAGATTTGTCGCAATCAATGGCAATTGAGGAAGTGCAGTGAATCCGGGTTGGACATGGCGGCTTGTTAAAGGCCTTTTCGAAAACAGCATTCCTTGGAACTCTCAAACGTACTCCAAGGTGCTGATGATTCTCGGATTCTTGCTGATCTCAGCGCAGCCTTGGCAGGGCCGCTCCGCAGAGGCTCTGCAACCTTCCATCGCTTCACGCGCGGCTTCAAATTCTGATCTTGGTGTATCGTTTTCAGCTCCAGGCGGGCTGATCACAAACAGTATCTCACTGACTCTCAGCGTCAGGCACGACAAGGCGGGCATCCGATACACCACGGATGGATCCGTCCCGACGGAACGATCGGCTTTGTATTCGTCGCCGATTTTGATCACCAATTCTGTGGCAATCACCGCAAAGGCTTTTGCCGGCGCGGAACAAGGACTTGTCGTCGGGAACACCTACACCTTCGTGGATGAGGCGCTGATGACTCGATTCAGTTCTAATCTGCCATTGGTTTTGGTGCAGACGTTCGGGCTGGAGATCGGGCGCGAGCCTAAGACGCCGGCTTCGGTGTGGATTATTGAAGGCGGAAAGCAGAGGGTCACGTTTGGCGGTACCGTGAACCATGGTGGAAGAGCCTTGCTCAACGCGCGTGGACACAGCTCGCTCCGCTATCCCAAACGCTCCTATCATCTGAAGACCCGAAGCGCTGGAAGTGAATCGATGAATGTCTCTCTGCTCGGAATGCCGAGGGAATCGGACTGGGTGCTTTACGCCCCGTACTCGGACAAAACGTTGATGCGTGATGTTCTGGCGTACGAGATCAGCAATCAGATGGGGGCGTATGCGTCGAGAACCCGTTTTGTTGAAGTTTTCATCAGTGAATCAAATGGCAGGCTGAACCAGGGGCATTACATGGGTGTTTACGTCCTGGCGGAGAAGATTAAGCGTGATTCCACGCGAGTGAAGATAGCGAAGCTAAAATCCAGCGACGCCACGGCCCCTGACATCTCTGGCGGATACATATTCAAGAAAGATCATACTGACCGGGTGGACATGGGTGCGCCGAATCTAACAGGGCGCCCCAATTTTATGGGTGGAGGACCATCCATGCTGCGCCCCGGCTATCCCACCGGGCCTGGTGGATTTCCCGGAGATCCTCGCGGCTTCCTGCCCAGCGAGGGGGGAGCCGAAGGCGGGATCTTTGACTTCCTGAGCGGTCTTGGAGGGCGGCCTGATAGAACCAGAGGAAATGGCTTTTCCAATCGCAACCGGCTGCCGGATGAGGGTTCAGGTTTTGTCACCGCATCGGGCGCGCAGTTTCTTTTCGTGGAACCGAAGCCCGACGAGATTTCGCAGGCACAACGCCAATGGCTGTCTGGACACATTAAGAAATTGGAGGCCGCGCTCTACGGACCGGATTTTGGCGACCCTGTGAAGGGTTACGCGTCTTACATCGATGCCGATTCGTTCATCGATCATCATTTACTGGTCGAAGCGACCAAGAACATCGACGGGTTTCGCTTCAGTACCTATTATCACAAGGATCGCGGTGGGAAGATCAAGATGGGGCCGATTTGGGATTGGAATTTGAGCATGGGGAACGCAACCGGCAAGCAGGGATATATGGCCGAGCATTGGTATTGGCCGCAACTGGATGATCAGCAGTACTCATGGTTCCGACGGTTGTTCCAGGATCCGGATTTTGCCCAGAAGTATGTGGATCGATGGGGGGAAGTTCGCACCAACCAATTTGCGCGAGGGAGACTCCTGGCTCGCGTGGATGAACTGGCTTTCTTGCTCGATGAAGCCCAGGCGCGAAACCATCAAAAGTGGCCGGTCCTCGGACGCCAGGTCTGGCCGAACCATTTTGTGGGCCGCACTTACAATGACGAGGTGCAGTACCTGAAGTCTTGGCTCGAACAACGGTTGACCTGGATTGATCATCAATTTGTCGTTGGCCCCGGAGTAAGCTTAAACAAGGGGCAGATCACGCTTCAGGCCACAGGAGGTAAGGTTTTCTTCACAGTGGATGGCAGTGATCCCCGGGCGTCAGGAGGAGGGGTTTCGCTCAAGGCTCAACGCTACAAGGGGCCGATTCCGATGTCGGAGAATGTTCAACTCGTGGCCCGTGTTCAGGATGGGGCGCGATGGAGTTGGCCTGTTCGCCTGAAAGCTCAGGCGAGGTAGAATTTCGGCTGATGCCTGAGGAGATGGCGGCTCGTTATTGCGCTGATTTATTCCCCGCAGGCTTCAGAACTTTGAGTTCAAGACACATCGAGAGAGTGCCCGAATGACCTTGCCGCTCGACAGCGTTTGGCATCATTATCCTTTTGCAGCCCGATCTCGAGAACGCAGTGCTTCCACGCTCAGTAGAGCTGCGTGCGGGTGGGAAGAACCGAATGAACAACGGCGGATTGATGAAGGGGATGAAACGATACGCTATTGGCGGAATGGGAGGACTATGCGCGATGGCGCTCATAGGGCTTTTTCTTAGCGCGTGTTCAACCTTACAGCGGACAGTGACATTGCCGCCTGAGATCGAAGGGGCCACTTTCGTAGGCAACAAAGTGTGCATGGATTGCCACACGAACATCGCCCGCGCTTTTCCGGCAAGCCCGCACGCCCGGTTTCACAAGGATGATCCGAAGTGGGCGGGCATTTCAGGGTGCGAATCCTGTCATGGTCAGGGGAGCCGCCATGTGGCTGCTGGCGGGGGGCGCAACAGTCTCATTGTGAATCCCGGTAAAGATCCCACGACGTGTTTCAACTGCCATCTTGAAGTCCACGCGGAGTTCAGACTCCCGCAACATCATCCGGTGGTCGAAGGCCGGATGAATTGTGTTCAGTGCCATGATCCTCACGGGCGGGACATCATGAAACCCGCACGAGGACTTGCGATGGCGAGGCTGAATGAATCCTGCGCAACCTGCCACCGCGATCAGGCGAGATCCTTCGTTTTCGAGCACGAAGCGATGCGTGAGGGTTGCACTGTTTGCCATGCGCCGCACGGAGGCGTCAATCGCAAGATGCTCATCCAGCCGGACAATAACCTGTGCCTGCGCTGCCATGCGGAGATTCAGCACAGGCCAGGTGACGGACTAATCCTTGGAAAATTTGATCACTCATCCAACGCCCGGGGAAGGACTTGCTGGGCGGCGGGATGCCACAGCGCTGTTCACGGATCGAACATCAATTCGCGGTTGCATTACTAAGGGAGGATTCGGGATGAAGCTCTTCAATTTCATTTCCGTGCGAGGCAGGGGGCGATACGGGCCTGCCTGGATTCGCCGCCGCACACTTTCCAGCCGCGTTGCCGGTTACGTCAGTATCGTCGGCCTGATGCTTGTGACTTCCCTTCACACTTTCGGGGCGGAGGTGGATGTGACGAAGCTTCCGCCACCCGCAAAGATGACGGTGGATTTTGACCGGGACGTGCGTCCGATCTTTGAGACATCGTGCATCAAGTGCCACGGGGCGGAGCGACCCAAGAGCCGGTTTAGCCTGGTGACGCGGGAATCCGTGATCAAGGGGGGCGAACAAGGCGAGGCTGTGAAGGTGAACGACAGTTCCGCGAGTCCGTTGATCCACTCCGTGGCGAGAGCGGTTGCCGATATGGAGATGCCGCCTGAGGGCAAAGGGGAGCCGCTTACCTCGCAACAAGTGGGGATACTTCGCGCCTGGATTGATCAAGGGGCCAAATGGTCGGAGAAAACTTCCAATCATGCAGCGTCCATATTCTCCATTACACCCATGTTGCGATGGATCGACATCAAAGGTAACCGGGATGTGTTTCGCGAACATACAGGCATGACCGAGGGCTGGGAGGGTGGCGCTCAGGATTTCGTATTCGAGGAGCGTCCTCGACTTGGGGAGAAGTTTCGCGCGGAGGGGAGTGTCTTTGGCAGGGCGCGCGACTACAGGCTGAAGCTCGATTACGAGCGTTCGGATGTGGGTTTTGTGAAAGGGGGCTTCGAGCAATTCCACCAGTACTACGATGATATGGGCGGCTACTACGCGCCATTCTCCACGAAGTCATTCGAGTTGGGGCGCGATTTAAGTGTCGAGATCGGCAAGGTGTGGATCGACTTCGGACTGACTCTTCCCCATTGGCCGCGGATGGTGATGGGCTACGAGCATCAATACAAGGAAGGCGCGAAATCATCGCTTTCGTGGAGTGAAGTTGAAGGGGACATCGCGGGCATCCCGGAGGGGCGCAAGATTTTTCCTGCATACAAGAACCTGGATGAGAAGCTTCACATCTTGAAATTTGACATCAGCCATGAGATCGGCGGCTGGTTCATCGAGGACAACTTGAGGGTGGAGCTTTACGATCTGCAAAGCTCGCGAGTGGAAAACGACTTTGTGCAACTTGGGCAGGACCTCCCCCAAAGTGTGACGCGGGCAAACGAGTCGGTCGATCACGTCGAGGTGGTGAATACGATGCGAGGCGAGAAATTGATCCGTGATTGGTTCATGGTGTCTGGCGGCTATCTCTACTCGAAGCTTGATTCGGATGCGACATTCAACATGGAGTCGTTGACCCCTTCAGATCTCTCCGTGGCACCTTTCGTATGGGATGAGTCGCAGCCCGTCACCCTGGCCCGTGACTCGCATGTTTTCAACGCCAGCACGCGGCTTGGCCCCTGGGAAGGTCTGACATTCGTGGCCGGTCTGCAGAACGAGTGGACAAAAGAGTTGGGGTTCGGTCGAGGTCTCTCATGGGCTCCCGATCCTCATGTTTATTCCGCCAGCCGCAGCAGTGCGTTATGGGAGGAGGATGTGGGATTTCGTTACACAAGGATTCCTTACACGGTAATTCACGCCGAGGGTCGAATGCGGCAGGAATGGGTCGATCACCATGAGTCAGATGCCTTCAACTTCGATGGGACGGACTTCATTCGTGACACGGACGCGAAGTCGGATTTCTACGAATACCGCGCGGGCTTGAGCGTTTCGCCCTGGAGGCCGGTGATGTTCGAGGGGAATTTCAAGCACAGGTTCAAGGAAAGCCAGTATCTGAAGGTCATCGATGATGGCTTGTTGCCGTTCGATCCGTTCAATGATTTCAATGGGAACGGTTATCCGGGGCATATTCTGTCCCGGGAGATCGCGCTCGACGAAGTCGAGTTGAAGCTGGCGATCCGCCCTGCTTCCTGGTTCAAGACCACATTCAAATATCAGATCGTCGCGACGGATTACGGGACTGCGACAGCTTTCAGCAAGGCATTGCCGTTTGATGGCAATGATCCCATCTCGCAGCCGGGCGGTAGTCTTCTGTCGGGCAACTACGACGCGCACATTTACAGTGCCAGCGCGACGCTGACTCCCTGGCGCCGGCTGGTGTGGAGTACGACATTTTCCTACAGCGATTCGCGGACGGTAACGGGCGTCGATGGCCGCGCCGGGACGGTTCCCTACACGGGGGACATTTACAGCATTCTTTCGATGGCGAACGTGGTTATCGATGAGAAAACCGACTGGCATGTAAATTACACCTATTCACTTGGCAACTACGACCAGGATGGAGCCGCCGCCGCGCTTCCTCTGGGCATCGCTTACGACCGGCATGGAGTCACGACCGGCCTTGCCCGGCGATTTGGAAAACGGATCACCACGCATCTCCAGTACGGTTACTTCCGGTATGATGAACCCAGTTCCGGTGGAGTGAGGGACTACACCGCGCACGCGATTCTCGGGATGGTCAACGTGAAGTTTGAGTGAAGCTCTCCGATGGCGATTTTCCGCCACGAACCTCCCGGCGCATGCTGCGCTGTTTGTTTATGACTCCCTGCATCCGATGGTCAGGAGGACATTCGCCCACAATGCCTGGTCGCCCGTCTGGATTGTGAGCACGTGATCCGGCGAAGCAACCGCCTGATAAAAATCCCATTTCAGAATGGGCTCGAGTGTGAGCTTTAATCCCGCCTCGGCGATGACACGGCGATAATCATTCCACACGGGCGGTTCGCCCTTCTTCGCGTAGGGATCATTCGGAGGAATCCCCATCGTGTTGATTCGATCCACAGGCAGCGCGCTTAACACCGCGCGCAGCGCTTGTTCGCAGGTGATGATCCCAGGGGACAGATTCATGCAAATCAGTTCTGATTGAGGACCGCGCTTGTGGGAGGCGGGATAATTTCCGTCCGCGATCAGCACCAAACCGTGATGGCCTGCGCGGCCCAGGACTTCGTTGATCCTGGGGTGAATGAGCTGGTGTTTCAGCATGAGTGGTCTCCTCCGAAGAATTGGTTGAAGGCTCGCATGGTTTGTGAGGCGGCGGAATCTCCGTCGGGCAGCGGGAGGACTTCTGCGGAGACGAATCCGGAGTAACCGATTCTGCGCAGAGCTGTGGCGACCGGCCTGACGTCAAGATGCCCGTAACCGATGGCGCGCCGATTTGTGTCCGCGAAATGGATGTGGCCCAACGTCGAGCCTGCTTCGAGAAGTGATCCCGCCACATCCTCCTCTTCGATGTTCATGTGGAACAGATCGCAAAGCAGTTTGACGTTCTTGGTTCGCAACGGAGCGAGCAGTTCCAGCCCTTGAGCCACTGTATTTGCGAGATTTGTTTCGTAACGATTCAAGTGCTCGAAGAACAGTGGCACTCCAGCCGCGTGTGCGCGTAGCCCGAGTGAATCCAAGGCCTCTCGAAGCCATTCGATCGCCTGTTCCCGCGAGACATCGGCTTCCCATCTTCCCTGCATTGAACCAACGATTGTGGGAGCGCCAAAAGCAGCAGCAAAATCAATTACGGAAGACACAAAGTCCCTGGCTCGTGCCCTCACACCGGGGGATGGATCGGTGAGCCTCAGTTTATGCACGACCCATCCGGCACCGGTCCCCATCGCGGCAAGCTTCAGATTGTGATCCCGGAGGAGGTGGCTCAATTCCTTCGCATCGATTTCATCCGGCGACCTCGGGAAGATCTCGACCGCGTTGAATCCCTTCGCGCTTGCCTTGACACAATTCTGAGGCAGATCACCCCAGAAAACGAACGGGCCGCCTCGTGCTTCGGGGACCAGCGAAATTGTAACTGCCGACTGAATCATAGGCGCGTTGCTTGCATCGAGCATCTTGGAAGGCTAACCCGAGATGAGAATGACATTGCCGTAGAGGGTGGTGTCACCTGTGCGAATCAAGCCGGTCGCCTGTGGTAATCGCTTCTTGAACTCGATGTGCGGTTCGAATTGCAGATCAGCGCCCCGACACGCTTTGACGAAAGCACCGCGGGTCTTGCGGTCGTTGTGACTGACGAACTCGCGGGCCATGAAGACCTGATCGCATTTCCAGTTGGCGCGGACTGCGTTCAAAACTTGCAGAACGGTGGGGACGCCGGCGGTTAGCGACAGATCCACTGTCTCGATCTGCGGCCAGAAGGGAAACGCCCAATCTGCGATGACCAGCGAATTCGTATGGCGGACGCGGCTGATCAAGGCGTTGAGCTGGGGATTGAGAATTCCGGAGATCAGCATAGTCAGCGGCGGGGACGCTAGGAATGGTTCAGTGCAAATTCCAGAACATTTTGCCGCTTCGTCGGTCATCGAGAGGCGAAGAAGTTTCGCCCGCTAACAAAGATTACCAAAAAAGTTTGGACAATCCTCGGACGAGTTGCCAGCGTGATGGCCGTTCACACAAGGTAACTATCAAACTCATTGCCTCCATGGATCATGATGAATGCAGCGTTCATTCCGTTTGTCGCGATGCGAGACGGTGTTGGCTGCGTCAGCGGGCAGTTGGCCTGAAGGTTCTGGCCGGATTGGTCCGATCACGACTCTGTCAGGACGCATGGGTTGATCGTCGCCTTGGAAATACCAAAACTTTATTCGAGTCTGAGAGGGATGCCGGCCGATGTCGCGCATCGTGTCAGACTCAATTTGTTCCATGAAAATTGTCTTCGATCGAGAAACTCAAATCGGCGTCTGCGAGCGGGGTTGGGAGCCGGATTATTACTCCAAGCCTGGCAACAGCGAACCATGGGCTGTTTACGCACACACCATGGCGGAATTCACTCATGCTCAAGGAATGGTTAAGATCGAGCATCGCTGCTTCGTAAGATCCGGCCTGGAAATCGCCGAATTCCCTTCGGTACGGCCGGACATAGCCCTCGAGGTCGCTCCAGACTCGGAGGAGGAAGCCGTCCGCATGGTGGAGCAGCTCCACGACAGTTTTGTGGACAGGGCGAAGCAGAATGCATCCTCCGTCTGCACCGCCTGATCCTCGCAGACTCGGTCTGCTACACGCCGGCCTTCGGTGCCCGCGCTGATCATTCAGTCCGCCTCGATCCAGACCTCGTTCTTTCGGACCGTCACGGGGATCCTTTTCAATGAGAGTCCCGCGCAAGGACCACGCACGCACAGCCCCGTGGATACTCCGTAGGTCGCAGCGTGAGCGTGACAAATCAGATGGTTTCGGGCTGTGATCAGGAAATCTCCGGTTCCTCCGTCCAGCGACACGGGAAGGTGCCGGCACACGTTTTCAAAAGCTACGATTTCGTGTGATGCCCGGAGGATCAGACCTTCTCGTTTGACTCCATCGAGGCGGTATTGGAAGGGGCGCGCCGCTCCTTCGACCAGGTCGCTCTCCAGGCAAACTCGATGAAACGACATCAAAGCCTCAACAATCCTCCGCACCAGCACTGCTCCGAAATCCGCTGCCGGCTTTCACATCCATGCGTACTCGCCGATCTCGATGTGCCAGTCGCCGCCGTCGGTGATGCGGACACCTTTCTTTTGCTGTTGATAAACAATTTTCTCAAGGTTCACCGTCATGGGGAGGATATTGACGAGCACGTCTCCAGAGACGATGGAGATCAAACGCACCCGCACCTCCTGCCTGCGGACAAAGACGAACTTGGAAGAATCAACGGCGTAAACATGACCCGTCACACGAGCCACGCCGGCCTCGTAGTCATCGACGATGCCAACGAAATGCCGGTGTGGATCTTTTTCAAAATGCCGGCGGTGGATGACGTGGATCTTCTCGCCCTTTTTTAGAATCATAGCTTCGAGACAGGTTGAATTTTCGGCGCAGGCTAGACAGTGAAAGCGGGGAAGTCGAGAAGGCGTTGCATTCCCGCATCCGCAGCCGTGCATCCACAAGCCGTTGGTGAACTTGGCTGGCAGCCTGGAGCGCGGTTGTGTGCGCAGCACCAGCCGCAGCAGGTTTGGCGTGAGGGCGAGCCATCGATACTGCTGCGACTGGCTTTCAGCACAGTCGCGCTCCACCGAGAACTTGTGGATGCACCGCACCCGCAGTCTTTCTGACCCTTCTCTTGCAGGGGGGCTCTTGATCCGCGTAAGCTGACTTCAGGTTCAGGCTCGCTGGCCCGGCATCCGTTGCGGATCCATCCGGCTTGCGGAGCGCAACAAGTGCAGATGAATAGACGGGGCGATAATTCGCCTCAAACTTTGTATGACCCATGAAACGCTTGATTTGTGATCACCAGAGCCTGCGGCGATGTTTTGGTCGAGCAATGACCCTCTGGTTGAGTCTCCACCTCGTTGATCCCATCGCTTCGGGAGCCACCAAACCAGCGGTTCCTGGAATCGATTTCAGCCGGCAGATCCGGCCGATCTTGTCCGACAATTGCTTTGCCTGTCACGGACCGGACGAGAACACGCGTAAAGGAAAGTTGCGTCTGGACAGAAAAGAAGATGCCTTCAAAGGCGGAAAATCCGGAGTGCTTTGCATTGTTCCCGGCAAACCAGAGGAGAGCGAACTCTTCAAACGACTCACCACTCATGACGAGGATGATCTGATGCCTCCGCCGAAGTCGAAGAAGGTTCTTTCCTCCGTCCAGATCGATCTTGTCAAACGCTGGATCACAGAAGGCGCTTCCTGGCAGAGCCACTGGGCCTTCGAGAAACCGCTTGCTGCAACACCTCCAGAAAACAAGGGGCGACGATGGGCCGGGAACGAGATTGACCAGTTCGTTCTTGCCCGGCTGGAAAAAGAATCCCTGAAGCCCGCTTTGCCTGCTGACAAACCAACTCTCGTCCGCCGGGTTTCACTCGATCTCACAGGGCTGCCACCGACGATTGATGAAGTGGATGCCTTCCTGAACGACAAGACCGCCGGGGCTTACGAAAAACTGGTTGACCGCCTGCTTGAATCCAATCGTTACGGGGAGAACATGGCTCGCTACTGGATGGATGCCGTGCGTTATGCCGACTCCCACGGATACCACATCGATTCCCAACGCGATATCTGGCCTTACCGTGATTGGGTCATCAATGCATTCAACAAGAACATGCCCTTTGACCAGTTCACCACCGAACAACTGGCGGGTGATCTCCTGCCGAATCCAACTCAGGAGCAAAAGATCGCTTCCGGCTACGTGCGATGCAACATGAGCACAGGCGAAGGGGGTGTCATCGAGGCAGAGTACCAGGCAAAGTACACTTTCGACCGCACTGAGACCACCGGCACCATCTGGATGGGGCTCACACTCACGTGCTCACGCTGTCACTCGCACAAGTATGATCCCATTTCGCATCGCGAATACTACGGGCTCTATTCGCTCTTCAACAGCTTGAACGAGCCGGTCATGGACGATAACAAACCCAATCCCGATCCGTTTCTGCAACTGCCGGCACCTGAACAGAAGGCCCGTCAGGACGAACTCAAAGGATTCATCAGCGAGGAGGTAAAGAAATCAGAGCAGCCCATGCCTGTCCTCGACGCGGCTCAGACGGCCTGGCAGTCGGAATGGAACAGGCGCCTCTCTGATGGTTGGTCCGGGCTTGTTCCGTCCAGCGCGCATTCGGCGCAGACCAACGGGGCCAGCCTGAAGGTGCAGGCAGATCACTCGATACTCGCCAGCGGTCCGGTGCCGGCCTCCGATGTTTATGAAATCACAGCATCTTTGAACACGGGCCTGATCGGTGCTGTCCGTCTCGAGACGCTCCCCAGCAATTCCTACCCTCTTCAAAGTGCCGCACGCGCCGCCGACGGACGGTTTCGGCTCTCTGAGATCGAAGCGGAATTGGTGGGCGCTGGTGCCGAAGTGCAGGCCGACGGAGACAAGCCTGAGAAACCGCGAAAGCTACGGTTTGCTCAATCCGGATCAGACTCTGCGGAAACCGACCGTGATTCCGCGAAGGCGATCGATGGGAATCCTGACTCTGGATGGAGTGTTGCGACAAATTCTGTCTCGCAATCGCACTTCGCCGTGTTCGTGCTGGATGCTCCGGCCACAATTTCGTCCAACGCGATTCTTCGCGTCCGGCTTCGCTTCGAGAGCGACAAGACCAACCGCGCACTGGGCTCTTTCCGGCTCGCTATCGCTCAGCGACAGGATCTTGTCCGCACGCTCATCCCGCCGAAGCAGGAGTCATGGCATGTCATCGGGCCGTTCAAGACGGAAGGATTGCAGGCAGGATTTGCCAAAGCCTACGCGCCCGAAATGGAAGTCGATCTGAAGAAGTCCTACCCGGGAGTGCGTGAGGAAATCCGATGGAACAGCCGGCCGGAGATTCAGGACGGCAAGTCTCATTTGCTCGTTCACGATCTCCACGGGGTTCACGGTGCCTATTACTTCCATCGGAAAATTCAATTGCCCGAGGAGCGCGACGTCGAGTTGCGACTTCGCGCGAATGATCTCTTCAAGGTTTGGGTCAATGGCAGGCTTGTGCATGAACGGGCTTCCCCCGCGAAATCTGGAGATCCCGCTGATCTCATGAAACTCAAGCTGCCGAAGGGCGAGAACCGGCTGCTGATCAAAGTCATCAACCATCAAGGTTCTGCTTACTTCGCTTTCGACAAAGATCTGGGAGATCGCGATATTCTTCCCACTGAGATCACTCCCATCCTTGCTGCGACCCCGACGCCGGCGAATGTCGACGTTGGCCGGGTCCGGGAACATTATCGTCGAACGCACTCTGATGAGTTCAAGCAGCTCTTCACTAGGCTTGACGAGCATAGGTCCGAGCAGAAATCCCTCGAACGCATCATTCCAACCACATTGGTGGCGCGGGAAATGGAAAAGCCTCGTGAGACGTTCATGCTTGTCCGCGGGGAGTACGACAAGCCTGGCGACAAGGTTTCGCCCGGCGTTCCAGCCATTCTGCCTCCGTGGCCCGCGGACGCGCCGACAAACCGGCTCGGTCTTGCGAAGTGGCTGCTGAGCCCGGAGCATCCTCTGACCGCACGCGTCAACGTCAATCGATTCTGGCAGCAATTCTTCGGAACCGGTTTGGTCAAGACCACTGAAGATTTCGGCGTGCAGGGCGAGCGTCCTTCCCATCCGGAACTGCTCGATTGGCTCGCCGCGGAGTTCGTTCGATCGGGGTGGGATGTGAAGAAGCTTCATCGGCTCATCGTCACGTCCGCAACCTACCGCCAAAGTTCTCAGGTCTCGCCAGAGCTTCTGGCGCGTGATCCTGAGAATCGGCTGCTGGCCCGCGGCCCCCGCTTCCGTGTCGAGGGCGAAGTTCTCCGTGACATCGCTCTTTACGTGGGAGGAATCCTCGCGGAGAAGCAGGGCGGGCGCAGTGTGAAGCCGTACGAACCGCCCGGCCTTTGGGAAACGGTTTCGTTCAACAATTCACAGAAGTACGTTCCAGATACTGGTGAGAGTCAGTATCGTCGCGGCCTCTACACGTATTGGAAACGGCAGAGCCCGCCGCCCAACATGCTTATCTTCGACGCGCCGACGCGTGAGTATTGCGTCGTCCGCCGGCCACGCACCAACACGCCTTTGCAGGCGCTGGCGCTGCTCAATGATCCGCAATTTGTTGAAGCCTCACGTGCCTTCGCGTTCAGAATTCTAGTTCACGGCGGGAAGACCGTTGAAAGCCGGATCACCTACGCGTTCCGGACCGCCACCAGCCGCAAACCCGGAGCCCAGGAGATTCGCATTCTGAAGCAAACTCTCGAACAACAACTGGCCGAATACCGGCGTGATTCGGTTGCTGCTGAAAAGCTCATCAGCGTCGGTGGTTTCAAGGGTGAAAGCGCTCTTGACGAGCGTGAGTGGGCAGCATGGGCGACGATTGCCAGCATGATCCTCAACCTTGACGAGGCCGTAACCAAGGGCTGAACAGTTCACCAACAACGAACGCATAGTTATGAATCCACTTCGAGAACACGCACTCCTGATGACCCGCCGCCACTTCTTCGGACGCGCGGCCGCCGGTCTGGGAACTGCCGCGCTTGGCTCGCTGCTCAATCCATCACTGTTGAATGCGGCCTCGGATGCTCCGGCATCTTTGTTACGCCGGACTCATTTTGCGCCGAAAGCCAAACGGGTCATTTACCTCTTCATGGCTGGCGGCCCCGCGCAGATGGAATTGCTGGATTACAAGCCGGAGCTGCAGAAGCTGCACAATCAGGAGTTGCCCGACTCCATTCGCATGGGACAACGCATCACCACCATGACTTCCGGACAGAAGGCATTTCCGGTGGTGCGCCCGATCTTCAAATTCGCCCAGCACGGGAAGTGCGGCGCCTGGGTCAGCGAGCTGTTGCCTCACACGAGCTCGATTGTGGATGACATCTGCGTCATCAAGAGCGTCCACACCGAGGCGATCAATCACGACCCCGCGATTACCTTCATCCAAACCGGCTTCCAGCAGCCTGGCCGCCCCTGTGTGGGTTCGTGGCTCAGTTACGGCCTCGGCAGCGCCAATGAAAATCTTCCGGCCTTCATCGTGATGATCTCCAGCGGCAAGGAGAGCGATCAACCTCTGTACACCCGTTTGTGGAGCGCCGGATTTCTCCCGTCTGAATATCAAGGTGTCCAGTTCCGGGGCACGGGCGATCCGGTTCTCTACCTTTCAAATCCTCCCGGCATCAGCGCGGCAGGCCGCCGGCGGATGCTTGACGGCATTGCCAAACTCAATGCGCGTCAGTTTCAGATGATTGGTGATCCCGAGATCAACACCCGCATTTCGCAATACGAGATGGGCTTCCGGATGCAAACCTCCGTACCGGATCTAGTGGACATTTCCAAAGAGTCGGAAGCGACGCTCAACCTCTACGGGCCCGATGTGAAGAAGCCGGGAAGTTTTGCCTATAACTGTCTCATAGCCCGGCGCATGGCGGAACGCGGAGTGCGATTCACCCAGCTTTACCATCGTGGCTGGGATCAGCACGGCGGCCTTCCCCGCCGGATTCGTGAGCAGTGCAAGGACACCGACCAGCCCAGCGCCGCATTGGTCAAGGATTTGAAACAACGCGGCCTGCTCGACGACACGCTGGTGATCTGGGGTGGTGAATTTGGACGCACCGTTTACAGCCAGGGGAAGATCGAGCCGGACAATTACGGGCGCGATCACCATGGACGCTGCTTCTCCATCTGGATGGCGGGCGGCGGTATCAAAGGAGGCATGAGCTACGGCCAGACCGACGATTACTGCTACAACATCGTCGAGAATCCTGTCCACATTCACGACCAGAACGCCACGATTCTCCATTGCCTCGGTACCGATCACGAGAAACTCACATACCGTTTTCAAGGTCGCGACTTTCGTCTTACTGACATTCACGGCGAAGTCGTGAGGGCCATCCTTGCATGAGCTGCGTTGCCTGTAGTTTGACTTGACGTTGCTGGTGTCGGATCCGGTGCCGACTCGATTCCAACCGGGCTGAAGAGTAACGGAAAAATCCCGGGGCTGAATCACCAGAATTTCAGGTCGAAAGCACGTTCCACCAACCAGACGGTGGCTGCGGCCATGATCGCGGCAGAACCGACTCGGAGGATGCCTTCGCGATAGATCCATGTACCTCGCAGTCCGAAAGCCAGGGGCAGAAAGACTGCGACAATTGCCAATTGTCCCAACTCCACGCCTCCATTGAAGCCAAGGAGCGTCAGAAGAAGGTCTCCATGCTGGAGCCCCAGTTCGCCCAGGACATTCGCGAAGCCGAAGCCGTGGATCAGTCCAAATCCGAATGCCGCCATCCAACTCCTGTCGTTCAGGATTGGACGGAAATTGTGGAGCGCCGCCAGTACCACGGAGGCTGCAATCACCGATTCGGTCAATCGCGATGGCAGGCGCACAAGTTCGTAAGTCGCCAGGCCCAGAGTGATCGAGTGCGCGAGGGTAAAGGCGGTGACAATCTTGAAGACATTCGTGAAGACCGATCGAAATCGTGGTGCCGCTTCCCATCGTTCCTCCCGCCGCTCCAGGACGGATGGAAGCAGCAATGCCAGCAGGAAAAGAATGTGATCGTATCCTTTCCAGATATGCCAGACGCCTTCACGTACGAAGGCCGACACCTCCGCCCAGCGATTCTCCGGTTGCAACTCGAACGTTCGACTCGTCGTCTCGGCGTCGAATACCGCCGCCTCGGTTTCGCCGGCAAATTCGAGCCTCAAAAGGCCCCGATGATTCGGGTCCAGATCGAAGAAGAGTCTGTAGTCGATCACCAGGAACTGAGGTTTGGGTGTTGGATCAGATTCAAGCCGTAAGACCAAATGAGCGCCATCAAGCCGGTTGTCGATCAAGTGATCCTTCGAGCTCAGTTTCACCGGTGTTCCATTCAGCTTCACTTCCAAGCGAGACAAGACGTATCTGGCGACACTTTCCTGCGCTTCACGTAATTCCTTCACGGTGACGGCACCATCGCCATCGGTGTCCAATCCAACCGCTCGATCTATGTCTCGTACCGCGATCTCCCAGGAGCCTGTGATCCGGTGTTCTTCAACTCTCAAAGCGATGTAAGTGTCACTCTGCTGGTGCGCGAGCGCGGCTGCCGGCATCATGATCAAAAACAGACAAGCACAAATCCGGACGAGCATTCCCACCTTCGATTCAGCCCTGGGTTCGATAAGTAGTAAGTTGCAAAAATCAGACATGGGATCGCCAGAATCCTTGCAGGCCCGCCGATTGTCAGCCTGGAGGAAGTCGCTCCCCGCAAGGGGGGCGGTTTCATGTTCCAAGTCTCTCCGGCCGCCGGCCGTCTGATTGACTTGAGCTGCGCAGAGCGAAACTCGAAACAATGAGCTGAGCCTTATCATGAGCGTAATCCGTGCGCTCGGAAGTGCGCCGGAAGATTTTGGAAGCTAACTCGATTAAAGCTGATCCAGCAAGCGCCAGGAGGGCGTAAAATTCAGACGGAAAAAGCGCTTGCGCCGTGTTTTGTGACCGCGCATTGTATGCCCCGGTTCGCGCATATGGCGGAATTGGCAGACGCGCTACTTTGAGGTGGTAGTGGGGTAACCTGTGCAGGTTCAAGTCCTGCTATGCGCACCAAATTTCCTCGGGATATTGGTGATATTGTTGATTCCCGCACAAATCCCGCACTAATCGCAATTCAATGAGCCGTCACACTTATTCCAATACTCATCTAATCACAATTTTAGGAAGTGTTTTGCTGTCTTTGTGGATGATGATGCTCGGGATTCAATCCACTTGGGCAGCTTCCGCCCCACCACCGCCGGTGCGTCGGCCGAACATTGTCCTGATCTTCGCGGACGACATGGGCTACGGCGATCTCGGTAGTTATGGCGCTCGTGGATATAAGACTCCAAATCTGGACCGCCTGGCAAAAGAAGGAACACGCTTCACCAGTTTCTATGTTTCATCACCAGTTTGCTCAGCGTCGCGGGCGTCGCTCTTGAGCGGGTGTTATCACAGCCGGGTGGGAATTCACGGTGCCATGGGACCGAAGTCGAAACAGGTTTTGAGCACGAATGAAACAACGATGGCGGCGATGCTCAAGGACGCGGGCTACGCAACTGCTTTGTTCGGGAAGTGGCACCTGGGGGATCATCCTGATTATCTTCCGCTGCGACACGGTTTTGATGAGTACTTCGGGCTGCCCTACTCGAATGACATGTGGCCGAATCATCCGACAGCCAAGGACGGAGCTTATCCTCTGCTGCCATTGATCGAGGGGAACAGGGTGGTTCAACGGATGCCGGATCAGCGCGAACTGACCACGTGGTACACGGAACGCGCGGTGGATTTCATTGAGCGCAACCAGTCACGGCCCTTCTTCCTTTACCTTGCGCACAGCATGCCTCACGTGCCGCTCTTCGCGAGCGGGAAGTTCGAGGGAACAACCAGGAGGGGAATTTATGGCGACGTGATCTCGGAGATCGACTGGTCGGTGGGGCAGGTGATGGAGGCGCTGCGACGCGCCGGTCTTGAGCAAGACACGTGGGTTATTTTCACATCTGACAACGGGCCTTGGCATTCCTACGGTGATCATGCGGGTTCCGCCGGACCTCTTCGCGAAGGCAAGGCGTCTGTGTTCGAGGGGGGCATTCGGGTTCCTTGTATCATGCGCTGGCCCGGAAAAATCCCGTCACATCGTGTGTCCGATGAACCGCTGATGACGATCGACCTGTTGCCAACGGTGGCGGTACAAACGGGCTCCGAGGTGCCAGGCCGTGTGATTGATGGCAAGAACGTGTGGCCAGTGCTGGCCGGAGTGAAGGGAGCGACAACTCCTCATGAGGCGTATTTCTTTTACTATGGCGAAAACGAACTCCAGGCGGTTCGGAGCGGGCGATGGAAACTTCACCTGCCGCACAAGGCCGCGGCCATGCAGGGACAAATGCAGGGTGGCGGTGGAAGACCGGGAAAGTATTTCCAACTCAATGTCCGGCTTGAATTGTACGACCTGGAACAAGACATCGGCGAAGTGCGGGATGTCTCGTTAAAGAATCCGGACGTCGTCAAACGGTTGCTTGCGCATGTCGAGAACGCCCGCGATGAATTGGGTGATTCCTTGACCCGGCGCGTGGGCAGGGGCGTGCGGCCCGCCGCGACTCCGAGGGAGGAAATCGTCGCCACGCCGAAGGCAGAGTGAAGATCGGCGGGAACGAATGGCTGGCGGATGTCGTCGTGAAAGCAGCGGCAGGCTTGATTCCTACAGGCCGCGAAGCTCATTCACTAAAAATGCTCCTGGCGCGTTCAATCGCACCGGCGAGCAGGTCGATTTCATCTGTCGTGTTGTAGATTCCAACGCTGAGGCGGACGGTGCCGGAGAGTCCCAACTTCCGCATCAGCGGCTGGGCGCAATGCTGGCCGGCGCGGAGTGCGATGCCTTCTTCATCCAATGCCCGCGCGATGTCATGCGGATGAATCCCGGCGACGTTGAAGGAAAGAATTCCCGCCGGTTCATGCGTCGAACGAGGCCCATACAATTCAATCCCGCCGCAAGCTTTCAGCACATCGATCGCACGGCGAACCAGCAATGACTCGTGCTCCTGGATTCTCGCCAAGCCCAGGTTGTCGAGATAGTCGATGGCCGCGCCGAAACCGACCGCCTCCGCGATCGGCGGCGTGCCAGCCTCGAACTTCCACGGGTGCTCCGTCCACGTTGCGTGATCTGAATGGACTTCTTGCACCATGCCGCCGCCGGTCATCCACGGTTCCATTTCTTGCAGGCGCTCTGTGGTTCCGTACAAGACCCCGATGCCGGTCGGGCCGTACATTTTGTGAGCGGAACACACAAAGAAATCGCAGCCGAGTTGATGCAGGTTCAATGGTATCCTCGCTGCGGCTTGCGCGCCATCCACCAGGACCGGCACTCCACGTTGCCTTGCCAGCGCGATGACCTGGCTCAGTGGATTGATCGTGCCAAGGACATTTGAGACGGCCGTGATGGCGATGAGCCGCGTGCGCGGGCCGATCCATCGCTCCGCTTCAGCCATGTCGAGGCATCCCTCGGAAGTCACAGGCCAGCAGACCAACTCCGCGCCGGTCTTCTGAGTGACGAGCTGCCAGGGGACGATGTTGGAATGATGTTCCAGATCCGTGAGCAGCACTTGATCGCCCGGACGCAATCGCGGTGCAAGCCATGCCTGAGCCACCAGATTGATGGATTCCGTGGTGCCGCGTGTGAAGACGATGGAACGTGCCGAAGCTGCTCCGAAAAAGGAGGCCACCACTTCACGAGACTTTTCGTAAGCATCCGTCGCCTGATCGCTGAGGCGGTAGGCGCCGCGATGCACGCTGGCATTGGAGCGTTCGTAAAAGCGAGTCATCGCTTCGATCACTGCGCGCGGCTTTTGCGTCGTCGCCGCGTTGTCCAGATAGATCAGCGGTGCCTCGCCGGGTTTGGGTTCAAAAATGGGGAAGTCATTACGCGCTCGAGCCAGCCGGTCAGCTAATGTGGCAATGGCAGGAACTTCGCGGATTGCGCGAAGGCTTGCGACCTGGCTGGAAGATTCGTGTTCCACGGGATGAGTCTCGTTCACAGACGCTCTGGGTCATGCTCGATTCGCTACAGGATGAAGAATGCGGGTCGGCTTCGCAAGCTGCGACAAGGTGCGATGCCGACAACCTCGTTAAGAAATCGCTGCTCTAATTCGTTGCCGGGGAGTCCGGATTGCAACCCGGCTGGGAATCTGTCAGTCTGGCTTCATGAACATGGCTGAATTGATGCGAGAAGTTTCCACCTTGCCCGTTGAGCAACAACAGGAACTTGCTGCTTACCTCCTTCACCTCCGGCTTCAGCATGACGATGCCTGCCGATCCGAGATGACACGGCGCATTGATGATGGCACGCCTTCAAATTGGGTGGATCTGGATGAGTGGAGGAAAGAATTGGAGAAGAGCGGGGAAAACTAATGCTGCCCTACCGCGTTTTTATCGCAGCGGAGGTCATCGGATTCCTGAAGTCGTGTCGGCGTCAGGAACGACTTCATGTCACGCGCTGGTTCGATGAACTCGCTAATAATCCATTTCGGGTTGGTGATTACGTTGAACGCGACGAGATTGGCCGTCCCATTCAAGTCGTGATCAACGGCAAGTACGCAGCTTTCTTCTGAGCGGATCACCCGGTCAAAGAGATCAAGGTGGTGGATTTGAAGCCTGCCGGCAGATGATTCACTGGTGCGCTCGTCACAGGATTCCCGGAGGAAGATGAGGAAGTCAGGCCGCGCTCCCTCCGGTTCTCCACTATGGCGGTGCCAAGAGCTTCGCCGCTTGCGCAGAGCCCGAGAACCTGGCTGAAAGATTCGTATTCCGCCGGATGAGGTTTGTTCGCAGGCATGGAGGGGTGTGTGGGTTGGCCCTGCTTCATTCATTCCGAGAAATTCCTTCAAGGAAGAGGTGTCTTACCTTTTGGTAACTCGGGCCTGGTCTTGATGGACTCGATCTCGCGCAGAAGCTGTTTCGATTTGTCAGCGTAATACTCTTGCAGAAATTTCTGGATCGACGGACGGATTGCTGTTGAGGCCGAAGCTTCCAGAAGTCGTGCCGCCTTTTGATTCAACTGCTCATTCACCTCCGCCAGTCTCACGGCGACCTGCTCTCTTCCGACGGCGACCCTGGGGATCGGGTCGAAGGCTGACCTGGAAAACTCCTCGGTGTAAGCTTCGTGTTCCTTGAGCAGTTTTTGAACTTTATGACGCGACTCCGCATCCAATGCCTCTCCAGATGTTTTCGAAAGAGAATGCTCCATCCGGGCGAGTTCGAGATCTGCTCTCCTTCCCTTTTCGAAGTCCAGGTAGTGCGTGAATTGTTCCGCGGTCAATGTGGTCTTGAGATCCTTCTCGAAATTCAATTTTGCGCCGAGTAATTCCTGCTGCGAGAACTCGTATTCCATCATTGCTCGATGGATGTTCTTGGTATGTTGCTGCAGGCGTTCTGAATCTTCAGCCGACAGCCCGAGGTTCTGGTAAAATGCATCGTACCCTGCTTTGTTGGCCTCTGCGGCAGCCGATGCAGTGTCCCTGCAAAATTTATCGGAATGCCTCCGGATGTCAGGATCTTCGTAACCCAGAACCGGCCACCCTTTGCTCGCTCGGGATTCAATTTCCTCCTTGATTGACTGCTCATCGCTGTCGGGGCTGCGGGGATGGTTCACAAGATCCTGATCAGCACTTCCGATCAGGGACCGGTGATGCTTCAATTCCGGGGTCTGGATTGTCGGGTTCCCTGATGGCTCCAGGTTCGTCCTCGACGAGTGACTATAGCTGTCATGGAAACGCATCCCCAGCATGAAGGCCATCCCACCAATGAGCGCGTTGATGGCTGCGTTCTTGAATGGAACCCTATCGCGCATTTCGACAGTAAGGTTAATCGAGAATACCTGACAAAACAACCCACCTGGCGTCACGCCACGACGCGCGGTGAACACACCGGGAGTCAAAACATGTGGCCTGCAATCCTCGGAGACAGGCCGCGCGACAAAAGATGTGTCTCCCAGTCCTCGGAGGCAGGCCGCGCGACAAAAAATGTCCTCCGGCCACGGACGGAACACGTCACGCGACAAAAGATGTGCTCCGGCCTCGGCGGATGGACGATTTGCGGCGACGGTGCGGGTCCGTAGCCGCCGGGTTGTCACGAGATTAGGCGAATTCGACGGCCAGGTGTACGGGATCGAGACAGAGGAACCGTTGAAGTCTCTGGCATTGACCTCTGAGGTCGTGAGAATCGGTTGGCGGCAAGCCAGCCGTTCATCGCGGAGTTGTTGGAGGTAGGACTCGTCGCGCTGCGGCGAGTAGCGCTACCAAGGGGCCTAAAACATCGTGGACCGCCCGCTGAACGCGGGCGGAGTTGTCGCAGCGCGCCAACCGCTACCAACGGCTTCGAGATGGACTGGCAAGCCTGCAAGGCGGGTTCCCAGTCATTCGTTGTTGAATTGGGTGGGAGCAGTTGAGACATTGAATCCGTATCGAGCGGACGCGGCGCGGGTGGGGCAGGGGACTGCATTCACTGTGACCGGTGCAATTGCTGGAGCAACTGCCTTGATGAGCCCGCGTTCGGTCTTGTGCTGGAGAATTTCTTAAGAGGATGAATTCATGGATAGTTTGTTGATCAAGGGCGGGACGCCGTTGCACGGTGATGTGACGGTGAGCGGGGCGAAGAACGCAGTGCTGCCAATCATGGCGGCCACGTTGTTGACCGGGGAGGAGTGTGTCATCCGGCGTGTGCCCAAACTGAGCGACGTCACCTTCATGGCGGAGATCCTCAAATCTCTTGGCGCGGAAGTGAAGATCGCCGACGGCACGCTCACGGTCCGCGCGGCGAAACTCAATGGCGTGGGCGATTACGATTTGATCCGCAAGATGCGCGGCTCGATCTGCATCCTCGGGCCGCTGCTGGCGCGGTTGCACAAGGCCAAGGTCTCGCTGCCCGGCGGTTGTGTCATCGGCTCCCGGCCTGTGGATCTGCATTTGAAGGGCATCAAGGCGCTGGGTGCGAAGGTGACCATCGACAGCGGCTACATTCTGGCAAAGGCGCCGAAGCTTATCGGGGCGGATTTATTCCTCGGCGGTCGAGCCGGGCCGACGGTGCTTGGCACCGCCAATGTGATGATGGCGGCGACGCTCGCCGAAGGGGTCACGATCATTGAGAGCGCGGCGTGCGAACCCGAGGTCATGGATGTGGCCAACTTCTTGAATGCGATGGGCGCGAAGATTTCCGGAATCGGAAGTCCAACGATTACCATTACGGGTGTGAAGGAGTTGCATGGCGCGGAGCACGACGTCATCCCGGATCGCATCGAGGCGGCGACGTTTGCCATCGCAGCGGCGGCGACGGATGGAGAAGTAACAATCCACGGTGCGCGGACGGATCACATGCACGCGGTGTTGGACAAACTGCGCGAGGCCGGGGTGAAGGTGGAGCGCAAGGGGCCATCGCTGGTCGTCTCGCGCGGGCGCTCCTTGAAGCCGGTCGATATCACGACGCTGCCATACTCGGGTTTCCCGACGGATTGCCAGGCACAGATGATGGCGCTGATGATGTTGACCAACGGGATCAGCATCATCACCGAGCGGGTTTTCGAATCACGCTTCATGCACGTCAGCGAGATGGCTCGTCTTGGCGCGGATATTGCCATCGAAGGGCCAAGTGCGATTGTGAAGGGTGGGGCACCGTTGAGCGGCGCTGCTGTCATGGCGAGTGATCTGCGAGCTTCCGCCGCGCTGGTCATCGCCGGGATGGTTGCACGAGGACAAACTCTGGTGAAACGTATTTATCATCTGGATCGCGGCTACGAAAACATCGATGACAAGCTGCGCGGGCTCGGAGCAAAGATCGAACGTGTGCAGGAAACATGAAGGCCCTGATCGTCATAGCGATTGTCGCGGCAGTCTTCTATCTGATGCGAGGCTTGCTGCGCCAGTACAGCAACGCTGAGCGCCAGACCAATCCTTCCGGCAGCCAGTATTCAAACGGCGAGTCTCAACCAGCCCCGGCCGGCGCAACTCTGGAAGGCATGCCTCCGGCCTACGAGCCGGCACTGGCAGCCGCCGAGAAACAAGGCGCCGCCGGCCTCAGAACCTTCCTTGCCAACTACGGACGCTCCATTCGCGACCCCAAGCTGGCGGATATCGAGCTGGATTATGTGGTTCTATTGAGCCGCACGGATCCGATCGAAGCAAAGCGGGTTTTTCAACTCGTGAAGGCGCGCGTCGTGACAACCTCGCCGGTGTATGGCCGGATCAAGAAGCTGGAGCCGACATTTCAGTGAGGGAGATTGGCGGCTTCGCGCGTGGGTCACGGCTGATCCTAAACTTGTAAGTATCCTTGGCCGCTAATGAACACAAAATCATAGGAATCGTTCCAGGTGTTTTGTGGAGGCATCGCCAGATAAAAGTGCTCGATACGTTGATGGAAACGGAGCTTGTGCATCCAACCTCCGTGACTAGCGGTGTTCACTAACGGTTGTCTTAATTTCAGGAAGATTTTCGGGAGGATTTGCCTTGCACTTGAACCCTTTGAATGTCAACAAGTTGTTTGCTACCAACGCTAGTAAAGCCTAGATAACTACCTGCAATATGTAAGCTTATGAAATGTTTCCCCGTTCTTCTCAGCCTCATTACTGCTGCGGTTAGTGGATCGAGTTGCGTTCATGCCTCGGTCTTCGTCACTACCCTCACCCAACCTTCCGCAGCAACTTTAACAATAGCAGGTCCTCTTAAGCTTGGGATGTCATTTGCCACTGACGCGTCAAGCTATACCCTTAGCGCTATCACGGTTAATATACGGGAAAATATAGCTGGTACTTTGACAGGGGAACTTTACCTTGCTGATGGAAATAATTTACCAAGCGGAAGTGCTTTGGTTTCATTTTCACATGGGTCGATTGGAGGCACGTTGGGCGATGTGGCATTCGTACCAAACATTTCCTTCACGCTGGATCCTAGCACATCCTACGCATTTGGTCTGCACCTTCAGGGCATTATAGCTTGAGCGCAACAGCGTCCGGTAATGGCTTTGATCGGCCCAACGGCGGCACTTGGGATATGGCAGCCGTCCTTCCAGTTTACAACGACTCTTCGGGAGCCTGGTTCAATTCTGGCTCAGGAGCCTTCCGAGCTATGGGTGCCGTGGATGCAACGGCAGTCCCGGAGCCGGCTGACTACGGCTTGGCCACCGCTGTGGGGTTGATCGCTTTTGCCTTCTGGCGTCGCAAGAAGTCCTGACGTCAGTCCGCCGCAGGTAATAAATAGATACTTCGAAGCGAGTAGTAAGTCGGTTCTATTTTCTTCACGCCTTCGTGGCAGCCAAACTCCTGCGCTGGCAAAGGTCGCCACGAGTCAGCAAATCCCTTTGACTCCGCGCAATGTTTTACTAGGTTCCTCGCCACGCATTATGAGATTTGGCATAAATACTTTTCTATTCGCATCTCCATTCACAAACGACAGCACAAAGCTGTTCAAGACATTCAAGAAATGGGGTTTCACCTCCATTGAAATACCTGTCGAAGATCCTTCACACATTGATCCGGCGCACGTGAAAGCCGAACTCGACAAGCATGGGCTTGAGTGTGGATCGATCTGCGCCTGCATGGGGCCGGGCCGGGATTTGCGCGGATCGGCGGAGGATCAGAAGACCGCGATGGATTACTGCAAGGCGCTCATTGATCAGATGGTGGTGCTTGGCTGCCCGTCGCTGATCGGGCCGGTCTATTCGGTGGTTGGCCGCGCAGACGCCGAGGAACCCGCCGCGCAGAAGCAACAATGGGCTCTCGTGGTGAAGAATCTCAAGGAGCTGGCGAAGTATGCGGCGGCGCGCGAGCGTCAGATCTGCATCGAGCCGCTCAACCGCTTCGAGACGGACTTCCTCAACACCTGCGATCAGGGGTTGAAGCTCATCAAGGCCGTCGGCGCCAAGAACGTGAAGCTGCACCTCGATACTTTCCACATGAACATCGAGGAGAAGAACCAGGGCAAGGCCATCCTGAAGGCGGGCAAATTGCTCGGCCACTTCCACGCCTGCGGCAGTGATCGCGGCACGCCGGGCAATGACCACATCGATTGGAAGCCGATCGTCGCCGCGCTCAGGAAGATCAAGTACGACGGTGACGTGGTGATCGAGTCGTTCACCACCGATGTCAAAGTGATCGCGCGCGCCGCGGCAATCTGGCGCCGGATGGAGCCGACGCGGGACGAGATCGCGGTCAAAGGCATCAAGTTTCTCAAGCGAGTCTTCGCCTGAGAAGTGTTTCCACTTTGCTTCCCGCGGAACAGGGCGTCCGAAGGCCCGTCCGCGTGGAAGCTGCGTCGGTGAATCCGTCGCATCGAGATTCCGTCAGAGTTTGCATCCGTCAATTCGGTTACAGATCAAATATATCAACATGAATTCCAAAATCTCATTGTTTGCTGCCGCCACGTTTGCGTGCGCGGCCTTCCTCAATCCAATCCGAACCGTTGGCGCGGAGGCCGGCTTCAAGAATCTTTTCAACGGAAAGGATCTGAATGGATGGGAGGGCAATACCACGCTTTGGTCCGTGCAGGATGGAGCGATCCTCGGAAAGACCGGGAGCGATGGAGACTCCAAGATCACGCACAATACGTTTCTGGTCTGGAAAGGTGGCGAGGTCGGGGATTTTGAGCTGCGCCTTTCTTACAAGATTGTGGGAGGCAACTCCGGCATCCAATACCGCAGCAAGGTCACGGAGGCGGGGAAGTTTGGACCGATAGTTGCCGGTTACCAGGCGGACTTCGAGGCGGGGAAGACTTATTCCGGCATTCTCTACGAGGACCGCGGACGCGGCATCCTCGCGCAGCGCGGACAGAAGACCGTGATCAAGGAGGTGGAGGTTCAGAAGAATGGAAAGAAAGAGAAGCAGACCAAGGTCGAAGTGGTGGGCAAGGTCGGCGAATCGGATGACATTCAGGCGAAGATCAAGAATGAGGACTGGAATGATTATGTGGTGATCGCGCGCGGCAACCATCTGCAGCATTTCATCAACGGAGTTCAGACCATCGACGTCGTGGATGAGCAGGAATCAAAGGCCGCAAAGACGGGTATCCTGGCGCTCCAGATTCATACGGGCCCGGCCATGACCGTTCAGTTCAAGAATATTCGGATCAAGGATCTTGCGTTGAGAAAGCGCCGAGCCGAGGAAAAGACATCTGGAGTGAGCGCTCCGAAAACTGAAGGCTTCATCAGCCCGACGGCAGGGGAACGAAAATGAGCACGCTTCGACTGTTCGCATTGGGATTCGCGTTCGCGCTGACCACAGCCGCATTGTGCGCGGCCGACAAGAAGATCGTGATCATTGCCGGTTCGCAGAGTCACGGCGCTGGTGAGCACGAATTCAAGGCGGGTTGCAGCCTGATCAAGAAATGCCTGGATTCGGTGCCGGGCGTGAAACCGGTTTTGACGCTCGATGGCTGGCCGAAGGACGAGAGCATTTTTGAAGGCGCATCCGCCGTGTTCATCTATTCAGACGGAGGTGGCAGGCACCCGGCGATCCAAGGTGGAAATCTGAAGACCCTCGGCAAACTGATGGACAAGGCCGTGGGTTTTGCGTGCGGACATTACGGTGTGGAAGTTCCAAAGGAAAAGGGCGGTGCTGAATTCCTGCAATGGATGGGTGGTTATTTCGAGATGCATTGGTCCGTGAATCCGCACTGGACCGCTGAATTCACCAATCTGCCGAAGCATCCCATCACCCGTGGAGTCCAGCCGTTCAAGGTCAATGACGAGTGGTACTATCACATGCGGTTCGCGGACGGGATGAAGGGAGTCACTCCCATCCTAAGCGCGCTGCCTCCCGCCAAGACACTGGACCGCCCCGATGGTCCGCACAGCGGCAATCCCGCCGTGCGTGAAGCGATCGCCAAGGGCGAGACTCAACACGTTGCCTGGGCCTTTGATCGTCCGAACGGCGGGCGCGGTTTCGGATTCACTGGCGGACATTTTCACAAGAACTGGGGCGACGACAATTTCCGCAAGGTCGTGCTTAATGCATTGCTCTGGGTCGCCAAGGTTGAAGTGCCTGCGAACGGTGTTCAATCGACCGTCACCGTGGACGACTTGAAACAAAATCTGGATGACAAGGAGAAGAAGAAGGCGGCTGCCTCGCCAGCGGTCAAGGCGCCGAAATCAGAATCCTTCATCAGTCCAACCGTGGGAGAAAAGAAATGAGCACTCATCGTTTTGCCGCACTGTTGGCTTTGCTTGTCGCTTCGGTTGTCGATTCAGCGGGCGCCGACAAAAAGATCGTTCTCATCGCTGGCGGCAAGAGTCACGGGCCTGGCGACCATGAATTTCGAGCGGGTTGCCTGTTGCTGCAAAAGAGCCTCGCCGGAGTTCCGGGCATCAAGACGTTCGTTTACTCGAACGGCTGGCCAAGCAAGGTTGAGGGCGGCAACGTCGTGGATGATCACGCGGCCCTTGATGGCGCGGCTGCGGTGCTGATTTACGCAGACGGTGGCGGCGGACATCCCTTGTTGGTTCGCGATCACTCGAAGGTGATGGAAGGTCTTGTGAAGCGTGGAGTGGGTCTCGGCTGCGCGCATTACGGCGTGGAAATTCCGAGCACGAACGGCGGCCCGCAGCTCCTGCAATGGATCGGCGGACATTACGAGCACGCCTACTCCGTCAATCCGATGTGGATTCCAAATTATCAGAAGTTCCCGAACCATCCGGTCGCGCGTGGCGTGAAGCCCTTTGCGTTGCTTGACGAATGGTACTTCAACATGCGCTGGCCTGCCGACACCAAAGGGCTGACTCACATTCTCGTCGATAAACCGTCCGACCAGGTTCGCAACGGGCCTTACGTTTATCCTCCTGGGCCTTACAAACACATCCAGGAAGCGAAGGGTCGAGAGGAAACGATGATGTGGACCTTCGAGCGGCCTGATGGCGGGCGCGGCTTCGGTTTCACCGGCGGGCACAAGCATGTGAACTGGGTCAATGACAACCAGCGCAAGGCCGTCCTGAACGCGCTGCTCTGGATCGCCAAGGTTGATGTGCCGGCGAACGGCGTCGAATCCGTCGTCTCACCGGAGGAACTGGCGCTGAACCTCGATCCCAAAGGCGTGCCAGCGGATGCGCCCAATCTGACGGGAGCTTGGAATGTCACGGTGCAGACACAGGACGCGACTTACAATCCCACGTTCAAGCTTGTGCATGCGGGTCAGAACTTGATCGGCGATTACAAGGGCGGCCTGGGAGAGGCTCACGTCACTGGATCGGTGAATCAGAAGAACAATGAAGTTCGTTGGAAGTTTGAAGTCGAGATGCAGGGCGAGAAGACGGTGTGTTCTTACACAGGCAAGATCGAAGACAAGAACTCGATGAAAGGCACGATGACGCTTGGCGAGTTCGAAGCGACCTGGACGGCGAAGCGCTAGCGAGCATCCACCGAGGGGGCGCGGTTTTCGGCCCCAGATAGCCTTCCGATGCTGCCCTGACGGATCGCGCGCTCAGATCGCGCTGCGTTTATCGCTTCTCCCGAATCCAGCGATCGATCTTCTGCTCCAGAACCCTCAGCGGCAGACAGCCGGATTCGAGCACGCGGTCGTGGAACTCCCGAATGTCGAACCGTCCTCCGAGTTCCTTTTCCGCGCGGGCGCGCAACTCGCGGATCTTCAATTGGCCGACCTTGTAAGAAAGCGCTTGTCCCGGCCACGCCATGTAACGTTCGATTTCCGCCACGATGCTGGCCTCCGACTCGGCTTCGTGATCGAGCGAATACCTGATCGCCTGTTCCCGCGTCCATCCCTTCGCGTGGATGCCGGTATCCACCACAAGCCGGATGGCCCGGTGCATCTCGGCGCTTAACATCCCGAAGTACTGATAAGGATCATCATAGAGGCCAAGTTCCTTCCCGAGAGATTCGCAATACAGCGCCCAACCTTCACCGTAGGCGCTGTACCAAAGCGTGCGCCTGAACTGCGGCAGCCTGGAATTCTCCTGTTGCAGCGAAATCTGGTAATGATGGCCGGGAATCGCCTCGTGCAGGAACAAGTCTTCGTCGGAGTAAAGGTTGTATTCGGCAATGGTCGGAATCGGTACGTAGAAGATGCCGGGACGCGTGCCATCAACCGAGCCCTGCATGTATTCCGCGCTCGCGGACGCCTCGCGAAATGCCTCCGTTCTCCGGACCTCGAACTTCGTCCTGGGCACGAGATTGAACAGCCGGTTCAACGCCGGCTGCATCTTCCGATGAATCGCGTTGAAATTGTCGATCACCTGTTGCGGTTCCTTGAAAGGTATCAGCTCCTTCTTCGTGCGGACGTGATCGAAGAATGCCTTCATGTCTCCCTGGAAGCCCACGGTCTTCCTGACTTTTTCCATCTCCTCCAACAGCCGTTTGACCTCCCGCTCACCGAGCTGGAATACCTCATCGGCGGACAGATCGGTGGTCGTGTAAGTCTGGATCTGGAGTTTATAATACTCGCGGCCATTCGGAATCTCGGAAATCCCCGATGATGTCCGTCCCGCCGGTAAGTATTCCTTGCTGAAGAACTCCTGCAAATGGCTGAAGGCTGGAATAATCTTTTCACGGATCTTCTCCGCGTAAGCGGTGGTCAATCGCGTCCGGTCCGTGGTGGAAATGCTCGACGGAATGAATTTGATCGGCCCGTAAAAGACGTGAGTCTCCACCGGGCCCTTCGCCAGATCCGCCATCTGCGGAACGACCTTTTCGATTAGGGGCTTGGGAAGGACATAACCACGTTTCATTCCCTCGCGCATTCTGGATACCGCAACGCCGCACCACTCGGTGAACGCGTCCAGCCGCTTCAACCAGTTCTCATAATCGCGGACCGTTTTGAAAGGCTGGGCGGATGTCCCGCCCGCCCACTGGCCGATCTGGAGATGCAGCGACTCGAATTGATTGATCGGCAGCAGGTGCGTGGGGAACTGGAGTTGTTTCAGGTTGATCTCGCACTCCCACTTCAGAACATCGTGGCTCATCTGCTCATCCGCGGACAACCCACCGCGATCAAACCGGCTCAAAGCCGTGAGATATTTGCGGTAAAACGCCGCAAGGTTGGATCGATTCGAGTCCGTCAGATTGTTCGGCAGCAAATCATCATACCGGTTGTCCCCGGCCATCGTCGCTTCCTGCGGATAAAGCTTCAGGCGCTCTTCGTGGTAATCCTCGAAAACCTTACCGATGGCGGACATGGAACTGCTCGCCTGTTTCGATGGAGCCGGTTTGTGGTCGATGTTCTGGCATCCTGGCAGCAAGACAACAGCAATGAGGACAGGTAGGAGTTTTTTCATCTGGTGCGAAAGTTGAGCCGATTCCTTGTGAGATTGTCAACGGAGAGGAGGGTTCGGATTGCCAGCATCGTCCTACCTGTCTCGTTGCGGCTGGAGATGGTGCTGTCATATCGAGTCTTGCCGCAACAGGTGGAAAGCGAATGAGTGAATCGTGCGCATGGGTATTCGAGAGTTGTCGGCGAGATCGGCAAGGTGACATTCATGACGAATCGAATGACTCGGCAATCTCCCTCGGCATCAACATTGCACCGGGCTTTCCATTCTCCACGTCGGGCGCTCTAATTTGTGCGTGGCCACGCTGCATATCGGAAAAATTCAATCCCTCGACGCTCCGGAGCTCGCGTTATACTGTACCCTCAAACGCCCGGAGGAACACGAACGGGCCGGCGTGCTCGTGGCGACGAACGAGAAGGTCGTGCGACGACTGTTGGCGAGCCGTTTCACGGTCCTTTCCGCGCTGCTCACTCCCGCGTGGCTGGAGAGGCTCGAAGCCGGTCTTCGCGCCCGGCCGGAAGAGATCCGTGTTTACGTCGGTGAAAAGGCGCTGCTGGAAACCATCACCGGCTATCAACTTCATCAAGGCGCGCTGGCCGTCGCCAAAATTCCTCCGCAACCGGGCATTGAAGTGTTGCTTGAAACAACGCCACGGCCGGTCCTGATCGCCGCTGTCGAAGGTATTGCCAGTGCGGAAAACCTCGGTTCGGTCGTCCGGAGCTGCGCGGCCTTTGGTGTGTCTTTCCTGATCGTGGGTGAGACGTGTGGAAGTCCCTTCCAACGCCGCGCCGTCTCCGGGTCCATGGGCACGATCTTCGAGCAGCCGGTGGTGCAAGTGGACAATCTGGTGAAAACCCTGGCGGATTTGCGAGCGCAGGGGGTGCGATGTCTGGCGGCGCATCCTCGCCCCGGTGCGCGGAAGCTGGCGGACATGGATCTGCGTGGCGACTGTTGCCTCGTGTTCGGTGCGGAGGGGCCTGGCCTCACCGAAAAGGCTCTGGCCGCGTGCGACGACACGGTGAAAATCCCAATGCCTTCGCACATGAATTCTCTGAATGTGGCCGCCGCCTCGGCGGTGTTCCTATACGAAGCGGCCCGGCAACGTGGTTGATCGATGGCGAGGGTATCTGTCGGAGTCTGAAGGGATGCGCTGAGTTCAGCGACGCTCCTGGACTGGCCGATGCCTCGGCACATCCAGCCCCGCAACCACTCTGCCTGAGTTCAAAACACTGCAGATGTGAGTCGCAGTTTCAGAGGATCCCAATCGCAGGGCAAACCGCTGTCTTCTCAGTAATCCACGCCAAAACCATTGACGCCCGAAAGCACGCCCGACCACTCTGCCGCTAAACATCAGTCACAGCACGAGCTCCAATGAACATCGATTGCAAATTTGTCCGCAGCGTTTTTGTCTTCACCCTTCTCCTCCTGACATGTCTTACTTCCTCCCTCGCTGAGGAGAAATTCTCTTTCCGCAGCACTCCGGGCAAGTTGCCGAAGGACGCGATTCCCCGCCGGTACACGCTCGAACTCACTCCCTCGTTCGAGACTGGAACGACGCTCGGATCCGAACTCATCGAGCTGGAGGTAATGAAACCCATGGAGCAGCTCGTGTTGAACGCGGTTGATATCGAGTTCACCAAAGTCGAACTCGCCGGTTCAGATGTCAGCGCACTCATGCCGAAGGAAGACAAGCAGCAGCAAACCGTCACCATTCCATTGTCGAAGCCACTGCCCGCCGGAATGCACCAGCTCCGAATCGATTTCAAAGGCAGGATTTCCGAGAAGGCTGAAGGACTTTACTTTGATCGTTACCAAACATCGACGGTTGAGAAACGGTTGCTGGTCACGATGATGGAACCCACCGATGCGCGCCGCATGTTTCCCTGCTGGGATGAACCGGTTTTTCGCGCGGTGTTCCAACTCACGGTGATTGTCCCAACGAATCATACAACCGTCGCGAACATGCCCGTTGAGAAGGAAGAGAAGCTTCCTGGTGGCCTGAAACGCGTCTCGTTCGCTGCGACACCGCCGATGCCCTCCTACTTGATGGTTCTCGCTTCCGGTGAAATGGAAGAGCTGCGCGATGAAGTCGCCGGGATCCAGCTTGGCATTTTCACGACCGAAGGGAAACGCGAGCAGGCTCGTTACGCAATGGAAGCAACGAAGCAAATTGTAGCCTTCTTCAATGACTACTTCGGGATCAAATATGCCCTGCCCAAGCTGGATCAGATTGCCGTCCAGAACTTCGCCTGGGGTGCCATGGAGAACTGGGGCGGCATCGTTTATCGCGAGGATGCGCTTCTCTTTGATCCCAAAAAGAGCACTCCAGACACGCGCGAGAGGATCTTCGGCATCATCGCCCACGAAATCGCTCATCAATGGTTTGGCAATCTGGTGACGATGGCCTGGTGGGACAATTTGTGGCTCAACGAAGGCTTCGCCTCCTGGATGGGAACGAAAGCGACAGACCACCTGAATCCAGGCTGGCAAATCTGGTTGCGGGCGAACTCCGCTCGCGACGCTGCCATGAAACTCGATGCGCGCCGTGTCACTCACAAAATCCAGGAGCCGATCATCAATGACAGCCAGGCCACGGATGCTTTCGATGTCATCACCTACCAGAAAGGCCAGTCCTTCCTCCGGATGCTGGAAAGCCATCTCGGTGCGGCAGCGTTCCGCGATGGCATCCGGCTTTACATGCAACGGCACAAATTTTCCAACTCGACCACCGCCGATCTCTGGGATGCTCTCGAAACCACCTCTGGAAAAGCGGTCAAAACCCTCGCTGCTTCATGGACCGAGCAGCCGGGATTCCCACTGGTTTCCGTGAGCGCCAACTGCGCGGCAGGGACGCAGAATCTTTCAGTACGGCAGGAGCGGTTCACTCTCAATTTTACGGAAACAAACCGTCCGCTCTGGCAGATCCCGATCACCGCTGGCCCTCTCATCATGTCCGCCTTGGAGCCGTCGAAGTTCATGCTCGGCGCCGCGGAAGCAGTCTTCCCGGCCGGTACCTGTGAATCCACATGGAAAGCAAACATCGGCAACATCGGTTACTTCCGGGTTCTGTATGACCCGGGCTCATTCACGAGGATCGAGAAGGCATTTCCTTCGCTGCCGCTGGATGAGCAATTGAATCTGTTAAGCGACACGTGGGCGCTGGCGGAGGCCGGGCGAAGTCTAATTTCGCAGTACCTCAGCCTTGTCGAGAGCATCCGCGACAACCCGGCGCTTCCCCTCTGGGAGCAAATTGGCGGTGCCATTGGCTCGATACACAACCTTCAGACGGGACTGCCTGGTGCAGAGGGTTTCGCTGCTTATGCCCGATGGTTGCTGCAGGCGCAGTTCAAGCGTCTGGGTTGGGATTCTAAAGCGGGGGAACCGCACCCCGACACGGTTCTCCGCGCCGAGATTCTCCAGGCGCTCTCTGAACTGCGTGACGAAACGGTGCTTTCTGAAGCATCCAGGCGGTTCAATCGATTCCTTCAAAATCCAGATTCACTGCCGGGCGAACTGAGGCCCGCCGTGATCGGCACCGTCGGTCGATATGCGGACAATGTGACATACGACCGCCTGCATGCACTGGCCAGAGCCGCCAAGGATCTCGAAGAGAAACAACTCTACTATCACGCGATGGCTGCCGCTTTGAATCCCGACCTCGCCGACCGGACCCTCCACCTGGCCTTGACGGATGAACTCCCGCCCGTCTTTGCGTCGCGCCTCGTTCCCCAGGTCGCCAGCCTCGGACGCCACACCGAGCGATCATGGAAGTTCGGCAAGGAACACATGAAGGCGCTGCTCGATAAAGTTCCGTTCTCCAATCGCAACCGTTATGTGCCGTCCATCATGAGCTCATTTTCGGATGCGGCCAGAGCCGACGAATTGGAAGACTACGCCAGGAAGAATCTACCACCCGAGGCGATGAAAAAGGCCGAGGAGATTGCCGACGGAATCCGATTTCGTTACGCCTTCAAGGAACGTGAGATGCGGATGGTCGATCAATGGGTGAAAGGCAGAAAGCCTGGCACCACCGCGCCCTGAGCGTGCGAGTTTGTTTTGGAAATAAAAAAGGCCACCATTGCTGGTGGCCCTATGAAGATCGGAAAAGCGCTTACGCCTTTGCCGTCGGTTTTGTTTTGGCCGTGACCTTTTTGCGCTTGTGATAGGCGAGCCGGCGGCGGCGTTTCTGCACTTTGTTCAGTTGCTGTCCCATAGTTATCTTTACTTTGCCGAATCTATTCGGTTTTGTAGCGCGAGAATATGCTGACTCGGCTCCGATGGTTCAACATCTATTTCTCACTGATCGGATCCCTGTGTCTGTTCTCCGGCTGCGAGACCACCGGCGACAAGCAACCAGCCGGTAAGAATAAGGACAAGGAAGCCACTCTTCTTCGGTTCCACCTCGAGGTGAACTCGGATGGAACAGGCCTGAACAGTCCCGTGTCCGTCTTCCGGGCGCAGCCTGTCATGGTGAATGTGAACAAGAATTCCTTCCTGAATGAAGGCGACATCATGGAAGCGATGGTGGTCGATGTCGTCGGCGGCTTTGCCATCTCCATCCAGTTCGATCCGCACGGCATGCTGGTACTTGACTCCGTCACCGGCGGAAGCCGTGGAAGCCGCATTGCGATCATGAGCCAGTTTGGGAGTCAAAAGGATGGCGCGGTGCGCTGGATCGCCGCTCCCCGCATCACGCATCATATCAAAGACGGAAGGTTCACATTCACTCCGGACGCCTCCCTTGAGGAGTCAGAAAGAATCGTTCGTGGCATCAACAACATCGCCATCGAGTTGAAAAAGCAGCCGAAGAAGCCAAAGACGCAGAAGAAATGATTTCCGGTCAATCCCTGACGAACCGCAAAACTCTCATTCTGGGCCTGCTCATCCTGGTCCACGCGGTTGCAACCTCCGCCCAACTTTTCCAGCTTCCCACCGCCAATCGCGCCATTTATGAGCCCGACGGTGGCGAACGTTTCTTTGTCGGCACCGTTGGCAAGCCGTGGTCGAGCGGCACCTTCGGCTGCGTGCGCTCCGATGGCTGGCAGATCCACGAAGGTCTGGACATCAAATGCGTCCAGCGCGACCGGAGTGGCGAACCCACCGATCCCGTGATGGCGAGCGCCGACGGCACCGTTGCCTACATCAGCGCCAGACCCGCGCTTTCCAACTATGGCAAATACATCATCCTGAAGCATCGGATCGAAGGCATTGAACTCTACACTCTCTACGCGCATTTGAGTGGCATTCGTTCCGCTCTCGGCGTGGGCCAAACGGTCAAGGCTGGCGAAATCATCGCGACCATGGGCCGAACATCCAACACCCGCCAGCGAATCACCAAGGACCGCGCCCACGTCCACTTCGAGATCATCCTGCTCGTCAACGATCGCTTTGCGGAGTGGTTTCAGAAGACTTCCCCCGGCGAGCGCAACGATCATGGTGATTGGAACGGCCAGAACCTTCTCGGCCTGGATCCCCGGCTCGTGCTGCTCGCTCAACGCGAACGGGGCGCCAGCTTCAGCCTTCTCCAGTTCATCCGCACTCAACCCGAACTTTGCCGGCTGGTCGTTCGAGACACGCATTTCCCTTGGCTCAACCGTTACAGGCCTTTGATTCGCCGGAATCCTGTCGCCGACCGTGAGGGAACCGCAGGCTACGAGATCGGGCTGAATTATATGGGCGTTCCCTACCAGCTCATTCCCCGTGCCGCGAGCGAGCTTCGCAGCCAGTCACGCGTTCAATTGCTCTCCGTCAACGAAGCCGAGCAGCAGAAGCATCCCTGCCGCAAACTTGTCGTGCGCCGTGGCGCTCAATGGCAATTTACCGCCGCTGGCCACCGTTTCATCGATTTGCTCACTTACTGAGGAGCCTGTTCCACGGTCTCCTCGCTATTGACTCCTGTCGGAATATCCGGCAACACCACCCGTCAGACACCACGCACTTATGAAACATACCCTGCCCATCGTCGCGCGCGTATCGGGGCTGATCACCCTCGCTGCCTGTCTTTTCGCCGGTGCCTGTTCCGCTCACGCGGCGGCGACCATCCCGGACGAATACAAGGTCGGTGGACTCGCCATTGGCTGCCAATCCTACACCTTCAACCGTTTCTCCGCCTTCGAAGCCATCGAGAAGACCGCAGCCGCCGGTGGACGGGTAATTGAATTCTATCCCGGCCAGCGCCTCAAAGCCGATGACCAGAAAACCAAGCTCGAACAGGGAATGTCCGATGAACTCATCGCCGAGCTGAAGCAGAAACTTCAGAAGCATCAAATGATGGCGGTGAACTTCGGCGTTGTCGGGAACTTCGGCCGCGATGAAGCCGCGGCTCGCAAGGTCTTCGAGTTCGCCAAAAAGATGGGCATGCCCGCGATCACCATCGAGCCTGACTCCACTGAAGCCGCACTGGATCTCATCGACAAGCTCATCAAGGAGTACGACATCAAAGTCGCCATCCACAATCACCCCAGGCGTGAGAAAGATCCCAATTATAAACTATGGGATCCGAACTACGTCCTCTCCCTCGTCAAGAGCCGAGACTCACGCTTCGGTGCCTGCGCCGACATCGGCCATTTCGTCCGCTCGGGCATTAAACCCATCGATGCCCTCAAGACGCTTAAGGGCCGTGTAATCAGCATGCACATGAAAGACCTCCACGAGTTCAAGCCCGGTGGCCATGATGCGCCCTTTGGCACCGGCGTTTCCGACATCCCCGCCGTCATCGACGAACTCAAACGCCAGCAATTTACCGGCAACATCTCCATCGAGTACGAATACAACTGGGATCATTCCGTGCCCGATGTCGCCCAGTGCATTGGTTTTGTCCGGGGCTACACATCTGGCAGGCATTGAAGCGAAGACGAGGCGATCCTCAAACGCCACTTTTTCAATTCATCACCTGTTTCAAACTTCCTGGAGCCGGAGTCATTTCCGGCTCCTTTTTTCATACGCGTCCAGATTCACCTCGGGCTTGTCTCGTTCGATGACTCGCGACTTTTTGGGGCGCGCTTGCTGGAGCGTTTTCGATATTGCCATTGCCTCGGGAAACTGGCGCTCCCATTCATTGCGATGGCAGGCAAATAGCAACATCGACCCGGGCTCAAACCGTCAGCAGGCGGCGGGCGTTTCCGGTGCAGATGGCTTTCATCTGGCTTTCGCTCAAGACGGACTCCCGAAGTTTCAACTTTGCGGACTCGAAATAGAAGAACGGGGCAGACGAGCCGAAGCAGAGGCGGTCATCGGGAATCTGCGCCAGCAGACTCGCAATTCCCTGGACACCTTCGAGGGTGGCGATCTCGAATCGCACTCCATGGGCGGCAAGGTCGAGCACGGGTTTGCCACGCAGTGTTCGGAAGGCGTTGATCAATTGCACACGGGCGGCAGGAGTTTCTTTCAACAAACCGATCAACGGCAGGGTGTCCACGGGCGGCACTGGGAGCCGAGGATGCTGGGTGCGCTCGTCTTCGAGACTACAAGCGATTTGCACGAGAAGCCTGCGCGCCGTGGCAAGTTGCAGCAGTCGTACGAAGGCCGGGGTGGCAAGGGTGTATCCATGATAATTCGGGTAGAGGCGAACGCCGCGCATCTGGTGCTCCTCGTGGCAACGGCGCAGGTCATCCTCCCAATCCGGCTGTGTGGGGTTGACGGTGCCGAATGGCACGATGAGACCACGCCCATGACGGCGGCAATCCTCCGCCAGCCTTGAGTTCACGGAGGAGATGTCTTTGTGCAACAGCGCATCGAAGCTGCCGGCCCAGGCTTGAGCGACGCCGTTCGCGCGGAGTTTGGCGACCAACACTGGTGTTTCGTCCATCGGACAGCGGCGGAAGGGCCACCGACCGAGAGTGATGTTGGTGTCGATGAGTGCGGGAGAACTGGCTTCCGCGCTTTGGCCTGGCAGCGTGGCAAGAGCAGTCGCGGCGGTTGCAATCAGGGTGGATTGGAGAAACTGCCGACGGGGAAGTCCGGGCGCACGTAAATTGATGGGAGTTTCGGCGTCGTTCATCTCTAAATCCGAACGAACTGCAAAGTGCGAATTCCAAACCTTCCATCGCTGACACCGCCATGGAGAACCATTGTCCTGATCCAGGTGAAAAATCCGTTTCCGCACTCGAACTTCGATCTGTTTTCGGGCTTCGGAGATTTGGATTGCGGGAGTCGTGTTCATGGCTTGATGCCTTTCGTTTGGAGAATGGGGGTCAGCAGGCGTTTGAGGTTTTCACCCAGGATGAGTTTCCTCGCTGATTCGGGAATGTCCGCGCCGAACACTTTTGCGAGCTGCGAAGCGAAGCTGCGACCACCGACATCACTGCCGTATATGACACGCTCGGCGCCGAGTTCCCTCACGGCCATCTCGGTGTAACCAGCGACAGGGTCGGAGCCGGCCAGATCGGAGTAAACATTCTTGAACGGGCGGATGACGCGAATGCCATGTTCCCAATCGCCGCCGGTGTGGCCGCAAATGAGCGGCACGCCGGGATGGCGCGTGGCAAGTTGCGTGAGATCTTCAGGGGTGGATTCGCCAGGGTCGTTGCCGCCGGACTTGAACCACGTGTGCTGGTAAATAACGGCCTTCAACTCGGCGGCACGCCTGACGATTGGGTCCAGCTCCGGCGCGGAGCAGGGGTGGGCGATCCAGAGTTTTACCCCCACCATCGGACCACGGGCGACGCAGCGTTCAAGTTCGGCGAGCGAGGCTTCGACATATTTGGGATTGAGATACACGAAGCCGAACGCGCGTCTCGGAAATCTGGCGATGGCGCGGAGCACCTGGTCATTGAAATCGCAAAAAGTTTCCGGCGACGGATCCTTGATCCATGTCATGCCTCCATAAACGCAAAACCGATCAATGCCCATGCGGTCGGCAATGGCGATCATCCGTGCAAGGCGTTCCTCGGGCGTGGCACCGTCGATACCCGAGATGTGAACGTGAAGATCCCAGATCATTGGAATGTGGTGCACGACATGGGGAATCCGGTGATCATCTTGGGAGCTAAAATGGAATTCACAGAAGCCAGGGAAGGAAACAAAGCGAAAGAATTTCCGCTGAGATTGACCTGTGAAAAGAATTTCCGCCCGGCAAGCCGCATTGCCTTGTGTCTTCGATCACTTCGTTCGTTTCCCTCAAATCAACTTTGGAGTTCAGGTTCATGGGACTGTCCTGACGCGACTCGGGCCGGATTGGATGTTTGAGCCAAGCATGCCCTGGTCTTGTAACCAGGCGGCGCAACGATCCGTCCAGGTCGAACAGGGCAGGGGACTTTTTCGGACTCCGAATCCGTGCCCGCCGGCAGAATAGACATGCAGCTCCGTCGATACGTTTGCCTGCTTGAGGGCCAGGTACATCATCACACTGTTTTCCGCGCCCGCAACATTGTCATTGCTGGCGTGAACCAGGAAGATGGGAGGTGTCTCCGCCGGAACGCAAATGTAAGGCGCGAGGACATTCTTGTTTGTCTCCACACCTGCGGGATATTGAGCGATCAGGTAACCCGGATAGACCGCGACCGAAAAGTCCGGACGGCAACTGATCTTGTCGATCCCATCGATCGGCTCATACGCACGGCGGTCGAAATGGGTGGCCGTCGCCACGGCCAGGTGTCCACCCGCCGAAAAGCCCACGATGCCGATCCGGTTCGAGGCGATCCCCCATTCCGCGGCGCGGCTTCGCACCAAACTGATTGCTCTTTGTGCGTCCAGAAGCGGACCGGGGGCAGGCAACGGCTCGGGCTGTCCTTGACGGCGAGGCACGCGATACTTGAGCACAATTCCTGTCACACCGATTGTGTTCAACCAAGCCGCGACCTCCTCGCCTTCCAGATCCCAAGCAAGATTCCAGTAGCCGCCGCCCGGACAGATAACCATCGCCGCTCCAGTGTCCCTGTCCTTCACCGGTCTGAAGATGGTGATCGTTGGCCGCGTGACGCCGGTGATCCAGGTGGCATCTTTCGTTGGAGCTTCGGAAGGCGCACGAATGCGCTCAGGGCCAATCTTGCCGTAATCTCCTGGAACCGCTCCCGGCCAGATCGGGAGCACCAGCGGGACCTCCGCTCCCTTTGCAGGGCGAATCAACAGGAGTCCCGCGCACAATCCCAGACAAATGGATGCCTTCCGCAAAAGAGCGAAGAAGTCGTGGTTCATTCAGCGATCTTCAATATGCGATGGAGCGACGCAATGTGAAAAACTGCTTTCTGCATAATCGTATTTGTGGTCGTACAATCCCTGGAAAGAAAGGATGATTCACGGCATTCGTAAGAACAACCCGACACAATCACGGACTCCCGAGGACTGAGATCCTGACCCGCGCAATCGTTACGTCATCAAGTCCAAATTCGATCAAACCGCCGAAAGTGGTGTCTCAGTTTGACGGTTCCTGGAATGAACCGGACCGGGTGAACGCGACGAAGATCTGAATGGCGAACTCCTTCTCCTTCGAGCGTATCAGGGCGGGCGAGAGGAGGCCCTTAGTCATACTGAGGAGACCGTGGGCTATCCCACGGTCTCCTCAGTAAGGCCAAGAGAAACCCCTCTCTCCGGCTCTCTCCCCACTCGTGCCTCGTGGGGAGAGAGAGACGAACGCGCTTCGGATTGGTGATGGCGCTTCGAACTGTGGCCCGTAGGCTCAAGCGGCTTTGAGCCGCTCCACCTTTGCCAAACCTCCGGCTCTGCCGGAGGTTGCTGACTACCGCCGACTTGTGAATGCACGGGCCGAAAGCATCCGCGCTGCCCAGTCACACCTGCATCAACCGAACGCTGCAAAGAGATGCCGGAGCTCTGCCTCCACCTCGTGCGGTGCGCATACGGTTTGGGCCACTTCCTCGCGAAGCAGCTCGCGGTAGCGCGATCGCAAACGCTGCACCGCTTTGCGCGTCGCAGCCTCGGCCAGCCCGAGCCGGGCGGCGACTTTCGGGTAAGTCATCGTGCCCTTCGCATCGGAAAGAAACGGGCGCAATTCATCGAACATCGTTGCTTTGCCCGCGGCTGCCATCTCCGCACGCAGCCGTTCCAGCACGGCATCCAACAGCGTCAACACCCAGCGTTGATCATAGAGCCGGCCCGGCGTGAGATTCGTTGCCGGCTCCATCTTCAAACGTTCCTCGGCCGTGGCGGCGTCGAAGGACAGGAGCGGCTTTCCGCCACCGCGTTTCTGCGCGCGGAGACGCTCCCATTCGTTCGCCAGGAAATGGTTCATTGAGGCCAGCAGGAACGCGCGGAACCGTCCGCGTTCTTCCCTCACCGTGCGCAGTGAATTGCTGGCGAGGAACCGGGTGAAGAACTCCTGTGTGAGATCCTCCGCATCGTGCGGACTGAAACCCTTCGAGCGCACGTAACCGTAAAGCGGAAACCAATAACCATGACACAACCGATCCAACGCTTCGCGGGCCGACGGCGAGGACTCACCGCCCGCCGCGAGGACAACGCTCCAATGGGTGCTAGCGAAGACTCCGGAATTCTCGTCTGCGCACATGTCCGCACTCTGCTTGACTGCAAGCTCACCGCCAAGCTTTGAAGGTTACTCGCTGTTTTCGGTGGAAAGGATTTCGCGGATGAGTTGTCCCATAGGAATATTTGACAATATCCCAACGTTTCAACGCTGGGTTATCACGGGATTGAATTGAGTCTCGAAGGGACGGCTGGGGAACCGGAACAGCTCTCGAGGTTGGAGGCAAGTTCGAGTTCATTCGTCCCTGCGGAACACCCATGCCACATTACAGAAAACAGCGAAGAATCGTTCAATGCAGGTGAAGCCCTTCAGGGCTTTGGAGGGTGGAATGGGGATTTGAGTTTTCATACTGAGGAGACCGTGGGATAGGCTACGAATGATGGCGAGCGTCACAGATGCAGATGCGAGGCGCGAACGCGGGAGGATGCCCGCAGCGGCCTCTGACCAGGCGAGCAACGAAGCTGATGCGTCTGTGCGGCCGTCAAGATTTGTAGCCTATCCCACGGTCTGCTCAGTAGTTCTTCACTGGGGAAAGGGGGTCTATTTTTGGCTCCTTGCCAGCATGACAGCACATACGCCATCATCGGGTCGTGCTGAAACTGGCGGTCATCGACACCAGTGTAATGATTGCCGCCCTGTTGAGCGGACGCGGGCAGAGCCGTCAGGTGCTGCGATTGTGCCTGACGCGGCGGTGCGAGTCGTTGATGGGGCACAAGCTCTTTTTGGAAATGGAGGCGGTGATGGCGCGCCAGGAGCTTTTCCGGCGCTCGCTCGTTTCCTCCGCCGAACGGCTGGCCTTGTTCCGGGCCTTTGCGAGGATCTGTCGCTGGGTGGAGGTTTATTACCTGTGGCGGCCCAACGTTCCGGACGAGAGTGGCAATCACGTCCTGGAGCTGGCTGTGGCGGGCGGAGCGGAATTCGTCGTCACTAAGAACACGCGGGATTTTCAAAGCAGCGAACTCCTCTTCCCGCAAGTTCAGGTCGTGAAACCCGAGGAGTTCGTCCGGAGGATGCGATGATATGGCAGCGTTAACGATTCGATTGCCGGACGCCCGCCGCGAACGGCTGCGCCAGATGGCGAAGCATCGCGGCCTGAGCGTGAACAAGCTGGTGGAGGAACTGTCCACCGCAGCCCTGGCCCAGTTTGACGCCGAGCTGCGCTTTCGTGCGTTGGCCCGCGAAGGTGATCCCGCGGAGGGTCTCCGCATCCTTGCCAAACTGGATCGCGCGTTTGCGCGCGATCGTTGATGGGCGCGGCGCGTAGTTGCGGCGGAATCGATCCGTGCCGCCGCGAGGTCACACAAGGTCATCGGATGTTCCCTTGCGCATGAGTGGTGGGCGAGGTGTTTTCTGTTCGCGCCTCCGCTCGCCAGACGCGGAGTTCTTGGCCGGTGATCGCGACGAGCGTTTCGCCGTCCGGAGTGAAGGCGATGCCGCCGGAGCGCCGGATTCCAATCCGGCGTGTTTGAGTTGGGGAGGCTCCGCCAAGTGCCGGTTCGGAGACCGGGGCTCCTGGCGCTGCGCCGGAGACTGTGGCCGATGTGCTCATGGCGCGAGCGCCCGGTAGAAGCGCGTGATGGCGTTCGTGGCGGAGGCGTCGAGCCCAGCGGCGGAGGGGCCGTTGAAGCCGCCGAGGAGGTTGGTGAGCGGGTGCCAGGTTTGCAGGTCGGTGGAGAACTCCAGCCGGGTGGTGTCCTGCGGGTCGGTGCCGCCGAGGAGCACGCGGACGTCGCGCAGGCGTTTGACACGCTCCAGGCGCGGGGCCGGGCCTCTGCCGAGGATGGTCAGGCGCATGGGGGCGGGCAGCGCCTCCAAGCCTTCGGCGGCGGTGACGACGACTTCGAGGGTTTCGTCGAATTCATCCTTCAACCGGAGGCATGGGCCTCACAGTTCTGCAAGGATAGTCGATTTATCAACTCCGCGTGACCGGGCGACCGAATTCAGAATGGCATTCAGCGTTCCCGGCCTCAGCGAACGGTGATCGGGAATCGAGAGTCGCTGATGAGGATGATCGGCCTCCAAAATGACATGGCTTCCCTCCTGGTTGACCCGGTGGTAGCCAAAACGCCGGCAGAGAATCCTGATCAATTGCGCGCCGCTCAAATCGCGTGGTAATTTCACGAGCTGACCAGCACTTCATCGCGCACCAAATGCAGCCGGATGCGCGCGGGCGGCGGCTGGTCAAAGAAATAAGCTGCCACCGCTTCCCGGACGTTCGCGCGTAACTGCTCCCAGTTGTCACCTTGGGTGAAAATGTCATGCGACAAACATTCCGCGATGAATCCTCCATCGGATTCCTGCGTCACGCTGAAAACGATTTCCATGACCGAAAGCTACGCAGTTTCAAGCAGAACACAAGCAGCCCGAACGAGCGTGTTCTCCCGAATACCGAGGCATTCATTTGGCCACCGCCCGGTAGAAGCGCGTGGCGGCGTTCGTGGCGGAGGCGTCGAGCCAGACGGCGGTGGAGATACTGAGGAGCGCGTTCATGACTGCGCATTTACCTTCGCGTGGTGGTCCGCTCCAGCAGCCAGGCGAGATCCTGGTTTCCGGGGCTGGGGGTGCCGTTGAATCCATCCACCGCATCCCTGGAGGGTTTGGGCGTGGTGCGGGGATCGCGCCAGCGGTGGATCTCCGCGTGGCCGTCGCCGAAGGTGAGGACGCCCGAGTTGGCGTGATGATACGCGGGCCAACTGTAAAACGTGAGGCGGGCAGGCTCGATGGGATCGATGCCGTAGTCCTGCGTGAAGAAACCGGGCCAGTTGTTAATCTCGGGCCGGACATCGATGTAAACGAAGGTTTTGCTCGGGCCTGGACCGGCGTGGAAATCCATCGTCCGCCGGAACACGCGATACTCGCCCGGCGCGTAGGTCACTCCACTGCCACCTGACTTCCCGTGCCCGAACCCGCTGACGCGGGCATTCATGGCGTAGCTGCGCACACGGGTCTTGTCGGGGGCGCTGCGGGCGGAAGTCATGCGATCACCAGGGCAGCGCCAGATTTCCAGCGGCCCAAGGTAAGAGGCCAGCTGGCTGGTCGCGAGGAAATGGGTGTTCGTGTTGTCCGGATGCGCTTGCCTGAACAGCATGGTGCCACGAACCCAAGTGTAGTTGGTGTCGTAGTTGGAAAAATTTTCGTTCGGTGGGGCGAGGTCGTTGTGATCGTCGGCATACAACCCGAAGGCGAGACCAAACTGCTTCAGGTTGCTCAGGCACTTGATCGACTGCGCCCGTTGCTTTGCCTTGCTCAAAGCCGGAAGCAGCATCCCCGCGAGGATGGCGATGATGGCAATGACGACGAGCAGTTCGATAAGCGTGAAGCCGTTCCAAGTTTTCAGCGCGGGATTGTTCGGTTGAGTCTTCATGGCGTGGACTGGTTGTTCGTTGCCGGTTTGGAGGGGACGACGGAAAGAACACGCAGTTGCGTGCGATCTGCCCAGATCAGGTGGTGGCCGTTCGGAGTGAAGGCGAGGCGGGGAATCTCGGAGGAACCTTTCAGCTTCAAGACTGGCTGCAGAGTCTCCAAGTCCCAGACACTGACTCCGCCACCGCTGCCAAAGAGTATCCGGCGGCGGTCAGGAGAGAGGCGGCACTCGTAGTGAGAGCCGCCTTCGATGAGGAAACCCGGCAGTTCGCGTCCGGTTTCGGCATCCCACCGCTTCACCTGGCTCCCGGAGGAAATTAGCGTCCTTCCGTCATCCACCAGTGCCAGGGCGCGCACCTGCGCTTCATGGCCGCGAAACGTCCGTTCCATCTGGGTACCTTCCAATCGCCACAACTTGACGAGCCCCGAGAAGAATCCCGCCATGATATGCGCCCCGTCGTCTGAGAACTCGAGCGACATGATGAACTCGTTGGTCACGGTGAAGGCGTGAACCGGAATGCGGGAGGCCACGTCGAAGACCCAGATCGAACTCCCCGCACCCATCGCGAGACGCCGCCCATCGGCAGAAAAGGTCAGTTTGTTGATCCGGGTGGTTACTGGCTTCGCGAACTGCCGGGGTGATCGTGAGGCGGTTTCCCAGAGCTGGATTTCTCCACTCACGCTCCCGAAAGCGATTTGGGCGCCACCGGGTTGAATCGCGGCGACACTGGCGTCCGCAAGCGGCAGCGGCGCTCGGAACAGCTCGCGCCGTTCGAGCGTGTCCCACAACCCAAAGGCGCCATCCTGATAAACCGTCAGGAGCCGCAGCCCGTCCGGCGACAGGAAGACGGCCGGTCCGTGCGTATCCCAAGGCACGCCCTCGCGAATGTTTGATGGAAGGCGAACCGAAGTGCGATTCGTGAACGCCGAGCTGACGTCCCAGACGCGAACTGTTCCATCCAGGCTGCCGCTGATAAGCCGCGTGCCGTTTGGCGTAAAAGCCAGCGAGGTGACGCCGCCTTGGTGGCCGCGCAGCGTGCCTCGCACCTGGCCGGTGCTCGCGTCGTAGATCTGGATGGAAGTTGTGCCCGCGGCGAGCAGTGTCCCGTCCGGAGAAAATCGGAACGCGTCCGACGACAGACCTCCTTGGATCGACCAGCGTTCACGCCGCTGCTCCATGTCCCATACTTTGATGACGCCTTCCTGGCTGGCCGAGGCAACCAACTTGCCATCGGGCGAGAACGAAAGCGCGCGAACCATGCGCGTGTGTCCTGAGAGGCGGCCGATTTCGCGGCGCTCCAAGACATCCCAGAGCACGATGTCGCCGCGCGGGGAATCGTTGTAGGCCAGGGTTCTGTTGTCCGATGAGATGGCCACGCCCAATGGCCCAAAGTAGGGAATGTCCGTGGGCAACGTCGCAACGTGGGTTCTCGAAGGAAGGTTCCAGACGAGGATTCCGGCGAACGTGTCCGCGAAGGCGAACCACCGACCATCTGCCGAGAGCGCCACGCTCTTTTTGAACCATGAGTTCGTGTGCAAAACCGAAATGACCTCCCGGGTCGCGATGTCCCAAATCCGAACGGGCTGGCGCTGGCCCCCGCCACTCAAGTCCTCGGTGCCCGTGACCATCAAGGCTCCATCCGGGGTGGGGATGGCGAAGTTGACCCTGCGGGGATGGGTAAGAGCGCCCGCCGGCTCGCGTGATTGAAGGTTCCAGAATCGGACGCTGTTGTCCCCGCCGCCGCTGAATGCCGTGACTCCGTCCGGCATGACACCCACAGTCCAGACGCCATTGGTGTGATGGCCGAGGATGAACTCTTCCTCGCCGCGCGCCTGCTCGTGGAGGTAATGCCATTCCCAGCCGCGGAGGTCGGCCGGAGACGGAGAAGCCAGGAGTCGGGAGTCAGAAGTCGAAAGCCGGTCGGCCGGAATCTTCCTGGGAGCGACGGCATCCGTGCCGGCGAGTGTCGTATCGTATCCCATCGCGCCAGCAAGGATGCCGGCGCTCCCAGGGTTGCCTGAAGGCGGGACTCCGAGCGTGGGCCGGTGCCGTTCGAGTAACTGGCGGGCGCGGAAGAAGTCGCCGTCCTGCACTGCCTGGTGCGCGAGGTTCATGTCCGAGGCGTATTGCGCGCGGCGGGCGGCCAGGGCGCTGGCTTCGGCCCGCACGGCGTGAGCTTCGGCGAGCTGGCGCGCGGAGTTGATGCGAAAGGCCGCGAGCGGGGAACCGATGAGGAGGATTAAGAGCAGGATTACGATTAGGGTCAAAGCCGTTTACGAATTGGCGTAGTTTTGGAGAATGAAACGAAGCATAAGTTGCTGTGGCTGGGTAATTTTTGCCTTGTACTTTGAGCCGTAATGACCCACTAACCTTGGGATGCGAA
>SXGR01096056.1_pt1 | contig 48271 bp, 45 predicted proteins | sample 3174711 | NCBI WGS metagenome assembly SXGR01 (sample SAMN11356860, study PRJNA531348) | freshwater metagenome | isolation source: freshwater sample F1-60 | place: China: Fuxian Lake, Yuxi | collected 2017-12-25
GGGTCTGAACAATAAAATCCGCGTGGTCACCAGACGCTCCTATGGCTTTCGCACCTACCGGGCGATGGAGGTCGCCCTGTATCACAATCTTGGGCACCTACCCGAACCCGAGTTCACCCACAGATTCAGCTGACCAGACGTTTTTTCGAACTGCGGAACTTGGGCCAACACATAATCGCGCCACGCAAGGCATCGAGTGGGGTCGGGCGCGCTGGCCAGGGAACGGCAGGAGCTAAAGTCTTCATAGAGGTCAACGTTGGGGGAATTCCGCTGTTTCGTGTTTAGGGATATCAACCCGGATATCGGGACGAATGGGGTCGCGCAAAAAATCAATGGGAAATGTGCAGGCGGCAGGCAACTCGCTTTGCCATGCGTTGTGCGGGGTGTAACCGGAATTAAATTCAGTGATTGAAGTGGCACCGGCGTCCCGCCCATGGGTTCGGCAACGAGTAGGCAAGATGCCCCGCTCGTCCTCGGGCGATGAGCCCGTGCCACGCTGATAGCGACCCTACTGATTGCACTTCCAGTTACACCCCTTTTTCGTGCGCGAGGATGTTTCGGTGATCGGCCACCAAAACTGCGGAATTGAAACACGGCCGGAAAGCGCGGACGCTCCAGTGCAATCCCCGGTCTTTCCCGGGATCTATTTTATCCCATGAGCCCCAAATTAATCCTCGGTTTGTTTTGTGCCTTCTGCGCTCTGGGCCGCACGCAGGAACCGGCGCCCGACGCGGTTTTTTTCGGTGGTCACGTCCTCACCGTCGACGCCGCGTTCACGGTGCGGGAAGCGTTCGCACTGCGCGGCGGGAAAATTACGGCGGTCGGAAGCTCGCGCGAGATCCGCGCGCTCGCGCGGGAGGGCTTCACGGCGGTGCGCGATCTCGGCGGGCGCACGGTGCTGCCGGGGCTGATCGACTCGCACGTGCACCCGCCAGCGGCGGCGGTGTTCGAGTTCGACCACGAGATTCCACGCATGGAAACGATTCGCGAGGTGTTGGACTACATCGCAGCTCGGGTGCGCGTGGTACCGGCAGGTGGGTGGATCTCGCTGCAACAGGTGTTCATCACGCGGTTGCAGGAAGCGCGCTTCCCAACGCGGGACGAACTCGACGCGGTGGCTCCCCACCACGCGGTAAATTTCCGCACCGGGCCGGACAATATGCTCAACACGCTGGCGTTGAAAAAGTGCGCGTTCGACCGCACGTGGACGGTGCAGGACGGCGGACCCGGTTATCTCGAAAAAGACGCCGCGGGCGATCCCACCGGCCTCGTCCGCGGGCTGGCTCGGTATATTAAAATGTCCGATACGGGGCGCATGCCGACCGCGGCGCAGAGCAGCGAACGGTTGCAGGCGCTGTTCCACGACTACAACCAGACAGGCTTCACTGCGGTGTGTGACCGCGGGGCGACGCCGGAGTCGATCAAGCGTTACGAGGAATTGCGGGCGGACGGTGCCTTGACGCTCCGCGTGGCGATGTCGCAGACCTTTCCCACGGTGGGTTCGATGGCCTCCATCCTCGCCGCCATCGACGGCATCGCGACGAGCCCGCTGCGAGCACCCGACGCGTGGCTGCGGCTCATCGGCACCAAGATCTGGCTCGATGGCGGCATGCTCACGGGCAGCGCCTACCTGCATCAACCGTGGGGTCGGAACGAAAATTACGGTATCCGCGACGACACTTACCGCGGCGTGCTCAACGTCCCGCCCGACCGGCTGCTTGCGATGGTTCGGCGGGTGGCGCAACACGGCCTGCAATTTACCGCGCATGCCGTCGGTGATGCGGCGGGCGATGTCTTGCTCGATGCCTACGACACGGTGAACCGGGAGAAACCGATCCGTGAACTGCGCATGGGCATCACCCACTCGAATTTCATGACGCGCGAAAGCATCGCGCGCTCGGCCCGGCTCGGCGTGGTGCTCGACGTCCAACCGATCTGGTTACATCTCGACACCCGCACGCTCGTGCAACAGTTCGGCTACGACCGGCTGCGCTGGTTTCAGCCGCTGAAAAGCATTCTGGCAGCGGGCGGCATGACCGGAGGAGGCTCGGACCACATGCTGAAGATCGGCGATCAACGGGCGATCAACCCCTATAATCCCTTTCTCGCCATGTGGACGACGATCTCGCGGCGGGCGAAGTGGTATGAAGGCCAATTGCACCCCGAAGAAGCACTCACCCGGCGGCAGGCGATCGAGTTCTACACGCGCAACAACGCCCACCTGTTGTTTTGGGAAAAAGAACTCGGCTCCCTCGAACCGGGCAAACGCGCGGACTTCATCGTGATTGACCGCGACCTGCTCGCGTGCCCGCTCGACGAATGGAAGGAGACGAGCGTGCTAGAAACGTGGGTCGAAGGTCGCGCGGTGTTTCGGCGAAGCGGGCCGTAAGCACGGGCGCGACGCGCCTTTTTTGGCCGGCCATTAGAGACGCCTTCGTGACATCGTGCCTGTCCCCTTTTTCTTTCCCGTGACAACCTTGCCATGGGGTCACGAACGAAGAGCCGGCGGGGTCACGACGAGACGCGGGTGAATTGACGAATTGCTTCGTAGGTCGCAATCCCGGCGGCGGTGCTCAGGTTCAGCGATCGCAACGCAGGATTCGCATGGGGTATAGTGACTCGCTGGTCCGCGCCAAGCTCGTCGTGTAACCATTCGGGGGCACCCGCGCTCTCGTTTCCAAAGACCAATCCGTCTCCATCCGCGTAGCGCACATCCCAAAAACTTTGCTGCGTTTTTGTCGTGAAAAGCCAGAGCTGCTTCGGCGCCTGGGGACTCGTACGAAATGCCGCCCAATCGGCATGCTCATGGACATCGAGCGATTTCCAATAGTCCATCCCGGCGCGACGCAGATTCCGGTCGTTGATCACAAAGCCGAGCGGATGAATCAAGTGGAGCCGCGAACACGTCAAAGCACACATCCGGCCAATATTACCGGTATTGGGCGCGATCTCGGGCTGAAAGAGCACGACATGAATCATCCCCTGATCGTCGCTGGCCTCCTGCGCGAATCAAGCGCGCTCACGGATCGGCATTCAGTTTCAGCGCCGGGCCTTGAGCTCTTTGTTGAGCTCCATCATTTCAGCCCGCGTCTTGAGGTCGTCACGCTTGTCGAAATTTTTCTTTCCGGTGCACAAGGCTACCTCGACCTTTACGAGCGCCTCCTTGAAATACATCCGCAACGGCACCAGTGCCCGCCCGCCCGCCTCCAGCGCATGCTGGATCTTGTCGATGTGGCGGCGATGCAGCAACAGTTTCCGGATACGCTTGGAGTCGTGGTTAAAAATATTACCCCACGCATATTGCTCGATATGCGCGCCATGCATCCAAATTTCCCCCTTCTCCACTCGGCCAAACGCGTCGCTGATCTGAGCCTTCCCCGCGCGCACCGACTTCACCTCGGTGCCCCGGAGCTGGATGCCGGCCTCGAACCGCTCGTCCACAAAATAGTCGCGCAAAGCCTTCGAGTTGCGGATCTCGGTATGACGCGGGCCGTCTTTCTTCTTCGCAGCCATGGTTCAGGTTGAATTGGGATCGGAAAATTTCTGCACAAAAAAGGGCGGCCTCGACAATCAGCGAGCCGCCCAAAGTAGCAATCGCGCCGTGAACTCAGGCCAACTCGTAGCTGATTTTACCTTCGATCACTTCGCGGAGCGCCGTGTCCTCGGGGGTGAGCTGCTCGAGCGACTCGACGAGCGGGCGATTGCCCCGCTTGAGCTGCTTCACGCGACGGGAAACCACGTTGATCAGGATGTTGGGATCAGGAATGGCCTTGAGGGCGCTTGTGATGTATTCGTCTCTCATGATTGGCAGATGGATGATTTGAAAACCGACGAGGACACCGCTCGCTCCACCGCCCGTCAAGGGCGAATTCCCTCCTCAAAATTCCCGCTTGCGCCCGCCCGTCGCGCGGCGAAAACCTCCGCCATGTTAATCGCTTGGACCACTGTCGCCACCCGGGCCGAGGCCGAACGTCTGGCGACGGATTCCGTTGCCCGCGGTTTGGCCGCCTGCGTCCAAATTGATGGCCCCATCGTCTCGCACTACGGATGGCAGGGCCGGGCTGAGCGGGCCGAAGAGTTCCGCCTCTGTTTTAAGTGCCGCCCCACCCAACTCGCTGCCCTCGAAGCGCAGGTCCTCGCCGGCCACCCCTACGATTCGCCCGAGTGGCTGGTCGTGCGGGCCGAACACGTGGGAGAAAAATACTTGTCATGGGCAGAGGCGAACTCCACGTTCCCACCCTTTCGCCAGTCTCAACCACTACGTTAACCACCATGTCCCAGCACAAAAGTCTCCAAGGCGCCTCCGGTCTCGTCGTCAAACGCAATGTTTTGAAGCGCTTTGAGCGCGTTGATATTCTGAAAAAACGTGGCCAATGGAAAGCCGGCGACCGCGTGCAGGGCCTCCGCAAGACCAAGCCGGACGTCTAATTCGCCCCCTCTTCTTTTTTGGCAGGCAGTTTTCCGCTGCCTGCCTTTTTTGTACCCTAATCCCGCGCCGCTCCGTCCCGCCCCATGATCGACTTCACGAAGACACTCATCGATTTCATTGTGCATATCGATGTTCACCTGGTGGAGATCACGCGCAACTACGGCAGTTGGACCTACGCCGTCCTTTTCCTGATCATCTTTGCGGAAACCGGGCTCGTTGTGACGCCTTTCTTACCCGGGGATTCGCTCCTTTTTGCCACCGGCACCCTCTGTGCCCGCGCCGATTCCGGACTCAATGTCCATCTGATGGCGCTGCTCCTGTTCGTCGCCGCTGTGATCGGTGATACGCTCAATTACTGGGTCGGCGGAAAACTCGGTCCGGCAGTCTTCAAACGCGAAGATTCGTTTTTCTTCCGCAAAAAAAACTTGGAGCGTGCCCACGTTTTTTTTGAAAAATATGGTGGCCGGGCAATTATTCTCGCGCGGTTCGCCCCCATCGTGCGCACCTTTGTGCCGTTCGTGGCAGGCGTCGGGCAGATGAATTACCGCCAGTTTCTCGCCTATAACGTCATCGGCGGATTCCTCTGGATCTATTCTCTTACTTATGCGGGTTATGCCTTCGGCAACCACCCGCTGGTCCAGAAAAACTTCAAACTCGTCATCCTCGGAATCATCGTCCTGTCCGTGCTCCCCATGGTCATCGAGGGCTGGCGCGCTTGGCGGGAAAATAAAAAATCTGCCTGAGGCACACCGTAGCTTTGTGCCACCCGGACAGTCTTTCGGAAAGTCTTTACGCTCGACAGACCGCGGCGGCAGCGCGAATTTTTTAAGAGTAAACGCGAGTGTAGCACAATGGATAGTGTAGTAGCCTCCGAAGCTATTGATCCCGGTTCGACTCCGGGCACTCGCACCAGCTCTTCTCAAAGGTAAAATTCGGGGAAAACGGCCGGACGGCAAATCGGAGAACGCTGCCGAATATAACAAACTTTCGTTACATGGCGACTAGCCCTCGGCTACAGGATGACTCCCGCGCGGATCGGCCGCGATCGCAAGATCGCCGTTCGGTTACCTCAGTGACGAGCGTTACTTCAGTCCAAACAACTGCTGCAGCACCGTTTCGAGATCCTTGCCGACGATTAAGGCCCCCCGTCGATTCACCGCCAGCGACCGACTGCGCTGCCGTTTCTCCAATTCGGCGTTCACTTCCGTCAACCGCGGTTGCTCATACGGCAGAGCGACTACCTCCGTCGCATTGAGCGGCGTCCACGCAAACGGAACTCCTGTCCAGTTGAACTGAATCTCCCACCCGGCCACCGGCACCATCGGCAATGCCTTGGTCACGAGCGAGGGATAGCGCAGGACAAAATCCGGCGTACGTCTCGTCGCGATCCGCACTCGCACGGCGGTCTCCATGTTGGAAAAATAATCCTGCACGCTATTGATCTTCCGCGTGCGCCATTGATTAAAAAATTCAAGGGGATCGATGCCCATGAGGTTCATCCCATTCCAGACGCCGTGGTCATTGTGGCTGCCGAACTTCTTTCGCTGATACCACGTCTGAAAATCGTTCGTTACCATGACGCCGATTTCAAAATGGACATGCGACCGACTGACCGGGATCGGCGTCGCCCCGGAACTGTGCCCCATCGTGCCGAGCGGCTGACTGCGATTAATCCGGCCCCCGACGCTCAAACCCGGAGCAATCCGCGCGAGGTGCGCGTAGAGCGTGTAGATCGCCGGCGACACATCCGGGTGCTCCAAGATGACGTAGCGGCCATAGTTGCTCCCACCAGGATTCGCACTGATATGGCGGACGACGCCCGCCATCACGGCCATGACCTGGTCAACTGGTTCACCGCGGCGGTCCCGGACTAAGGCGCTGATGTCGAGCCCCTCGTGAAATTGCACTCCACCGTTGCGCACCCCCCCAAACGTCCCCGACACCGGATCGCCCGAACCTGCATGCTGCACAAAGTCCCCGATGGCTTTCCCTTCCGCCCACGCCGGGTTGGGTGTCGGCCACGTGAGGTCAAGGCGCTCGGCCGCGGACGCCACCGCGCCGATCGCAACCACGGCAGCCATCATAAATTCCGTCTTCATTATTTGCGCGCCGCCGCTCGCTGCAGCGCGACGGAGGTTTTCTTGATATTTTCCACGAGGTCGGGCAGGGCCGCGTCCGCCATTTCAACGAAAACGAACACCCTGCCTTCGGCCAGCGGCCCTTCCATCCGCCGCGCGCCCACGGCGACATCGTTGACGAACAGCACCAGACGCCGACCTTGGTTCGAGCCGCTGATTCGGTAGAGATCCCGTGCCGCCGCCGGGGTGAGCTGAAACATCAGGCATTTACCCAGCTCCACCTGCATCAACTCGACGTTCACAATGTCACCCTCGGTGAGCACGGGCTTGGGTCCGATCATCACGCGCACTCCACTCTGCGGTAGGGTGGCGCTGACGGTGCGCGCCGCAGCTTCCTCGAGGAAAAACCGCGCAACGGTCAGGGTATGGTCCACAGAGGTGGGCGACTGACAACCCGCGAGTGTGAGAAGAAAGCCAAGCAGAATGGTGGTCGCTTTGATCATGGTTTGAATTGCTCCGTCCAGACAGTCCCCGTCCCACCACTTTCGATCCGCTGTCTTTTCGAAAAATTATCGTCATTCGGAGCCAAGCAGCCGTCGAGGGGATCGTGTAAATAAAGCAGCGGTGAGCCCAACGCCACATCGGCGGTCCCGATACGAGCGACGTCGCCCCAGTCATGACCAAAATCGGAATTGAAAAAATTTGGACTGAGGCCCAGCCCACTGTCCTTCGCCGGATAGCATCGGCCAAGCATCGCATCCGTTTTCATGCGACGCACTCCTCGCTCTCAAACGCGGCCATCAGCTCCGCCCCAACCGCATCAGCGAGTAATCGGCCGCGATTCGTTAAACGGACGATCGCACCTGTCCTAGTGGCCAACTGTTCATTTACTAATCTGCGCAGCAAGTCATCGACCGCCACCCACGGAGCATCCGGGCAGCGCTCCCGCCAGTGGGCGACATCCACTCCGGCGTTCATCCGCAGGCCAAAAATCAACGCGTCTTCGGTCAGCAGGGCCGGCGTCAGCGCGACCCGGTCTTCCGTCACCCGATCACCGTGGGCGACGTTCGTCTGCCATTTCTCCAAATCAGCGATATTCCCACCCCGCCAACCACCGTGTTGTGACGCGGCGGATGGTCCGAGGCCCACCCACTCGTTCATGTGCCATGTGTTCAGGTTATGGAGGCAGGCCTGGCCCGGGCGGGCGAAGTTGGAAACCTCATACTGCGCATAACCCGCCGCCCCGAGTTGCGCCCACGTCTGCTCATAGAGCCGGACCTCATGATCCGGGTCCAATTTCACCCGCCCTTGAGACAGCTTAACCCATAGTTTGGTGTCCTCCTCAAACGTGAGACAATACGTCGAGAGATGATCGGGTGCCCGGGAAACCGCCTCGCGCACATCCGCCGCCCACTCCTCAGCTGTCTGACCGGGCAAAGTGAACATGAGATCCAAGTTCACACTGGGAAAACCCGCTGCGCGCACGCGGTCATAAGCTCGATCGATCTGTTCGACGGAATGCTGCCGTCCGAGGGCATCAAGGAGCGCCGGCTGAAAACTCTGGACGCCCATCGACACGCGGGTAACCCCGATTACCCGCAGCACCGTCAGTCGCTCTTCGGTAACCGAACCCGGCGCGAGCTCGACCGTCCACTCCAACGGAGTACCACCGCAACGCGCCCGGACGATCGCACCAAGCTTCTCCAAGTCTCGCGCCCCCAGCAGACCCGGCGTGCCGCCGCCCCAGAAAACGGTCGTGACGGGACGCATCCAAGCCACCAGCGAAGCCTCAGTCGCGACGCAATCCAAGTAACGCTCGATGCTCCCGGCGGTCGGTTGCGTTTGGTAGAATGCACAGAAATCGCACGTCGAGGCACAGAACGGCACGTGCACGTAAAAGCCCAGCGGGGCGTGCGCTGAGGAAGCTTTGGCTTGCGCTGGGACGAGGCCGCTCATTACTAACGCGTTTTAGTTAGCCAATTTTTCTTCACTTCAGGACACAATGCACACCAACCGAATTTCTCCCGCGAGGAAAATCCTCGCCTGGCTCGCCGCCAACGCCGTTTTCGCGCTCCTTGCGGGCTGCGATACGGTCACGCTGACGAACCTGACGCCCGGATCGATGCCGGAGAATCCGTCACAAATCTACACGTTCACCCTCCGGGTGACGCCGCGGACAAATACCGTCCCCCTCACCTCGATCGCGCCTCACGTCATCGTCGACGGCAAGAGTTTCGACATGAAGAGAAGCCCGATTGGCGAAGGCATTTTTGAATTCGAATATCAAGTGCCCTCGGGCCGTGACACGCTGGCCTATTATTTCCTCGTCAATTACCTCGTCGAGGGGAACAACCTTCAGACCCCCCTCGAGGTCTACACGGACCTCACGCGCACGAAGATCGTCCGTCGCTACGTACTCTCGCTGGAGGTTAACCGTGGCCCTGTCGGTTCACGCGTCAGTGTGTTGGGTCGGGGCTTCACCCCCCAAGATACGGTCAACTTCAACGGCTCGCCGGCCCGCACAGTTTGCGAATCCCCGAACGCCCTCAGCTTTTTCGTGCCGCCGCTGGAAAGCGGACGTAATTATCAAATCACACTCAATAGCGCCGCCGGCAATTCGCCGATCGGTTCCTTCCGCATCGATGCGAGCAGTGTTTCGGTCACTCCGTCTTCGCTCACGCTGCGGACTGGTTCCAAGCAAACCCTGACCTTTAGCATTCCGAACGCCGCACCACCCGGGGGTACCTTGCTCGATATAGCGACCAACGTACCGGACAGCATCATCATGCCTGAGGTGATTGTTGCGCAGGGCCAAACCAGCGTCACCGTGACCGTCGAAGGCGGAAAGCCCGGAAATGGCAGTCTGTTTCTCAAGGGCTTTGGTTCGGGCGAGGTCAACGTGGCGGTGAGCGTCACCGCGCGATAAGACCCGCCATCATCGCACTCCTTTCCGTAGGGCGGGTCGCAAGGCCTGCCCTATTTTTTTTGCCCAAACTGCAAGGTCAGCGTCACCGGCCGATGATCGCTGGCCGCGCGCACACCGTCGCCGTCAAAAATTTTCGCTACGCCGCCTTCGACCGCAGATCGCAGGCCCGGCGAGACGAGCACATAGTCAACTCTCGTATAGGTATCATCGCGACGAAACGCGTGGGTCCACGTCTCGCCTCGCGAATCCGCTGCCGGCAGCAACTCGGTGATCACCGTCTTGCCCCGCACATGGAGCCGTTCGAGCGGCTTACTTGACTTGCTGTCATTGCAGTCACCGAGAATGACAAAACGCGCCTTCACCGGCACCGGAAAACGCTTGAGCACCCGGTCCCGCACGGCCGTAGCTTCCCCGATGCGCCGGATGGTCGAGAGCGCATCGTCGGGACGATCCGTAAAGCGACTTTTTAGGTGCACGGCAAAAATCGTCACGTCCTCCTCCACCGTGGCGATCGTCACTTCTAGGAGCCCGCGCTTAACTCGCTCCTTCGCGCCGAAGTAGGTAAACTCAAGGTCGGAGTGCGTGGTCACCGCCTTGAGCGGACGTCGCGAGAGCAGCGCCACATGGCGATCCGCGTCGGCCGCCTCCGCAAGCGCCACGTGGGGGTAGTCGAGCCCCTCGGCCTTTAAGTCTCGCTGCAGTTCGTCCAGATAAGCACGCGGACCCATTTCTTGGAGCACAAGCACGTCGGCATTGAGTGCGCGCATCACGGTCCGCAGAGCGCGTTTTTCCGACTCCGGCTTCGGATAATCTTTGCGATATCCCGCCTCCGTCATCCGGTTAGTCGAGACATAATTCTCAATGTTGTAGGTGGCCATGGTCAGCACCTCAGCTTGTAGCCGGACCCCGACAAAAAACCCGCTAAGCAGCCATCCGACCAAACACAGGCGCATGGTCTCGCTTGGCTTCATGAACTCCCGCGAAGCGGCGGGTCAGAGCTTGGCCAGCGCGCCTTCGCGTTCGACCAGCGTGGGGTGTGAGTAGTGAAACGCGCTGAACCACGGATGCGGCGTGAGGTTGCTCAAATTTTTCTGAGCCAGTTTGCGCAACGCACCGACCATCGCCGCCGGCCCGCCCACGGCTTGGCTGGCGAACGCATCCGCCTCGTACTCGTGCTGGCGCGAAAGCGCATTCATGAGTGGCGAAAACCAGAATGTTACGAGGCCGCTCAAGAGCCCAAAGAGTAGAAACGAAGGAGCGAGCTCGCCCTCCGGAAACCCGAACGAGCGGTTAAACCACGAACTCCGCGCGAGCCAAGCGACGACCCCGAAGCCGCCGAACATCATGGCCGCCGACATCGCGATCATCTTCGGAATGTGTCCGCGGCGATAGTGCCCGATCTCATGCGCCAAGACGGCTTCAAGTTCTTCCGCCGTCAGCTGCGCGATGAGCGTGTCGAAGAGAACGATCCGCCGAAACCGCCCGAAACCAGTGAAGTAGGCGTTGGAATGGCACGAGCGCTTCGATCCGTCGATGACCTCGATCGTCGACGCCCGAAATCCCGTGCGATCGCCGAGCGCCAAGAGCCGCTCGCGCAAATCGCCCTCCGGCAGCGGATTGAGCTCGTTAAAAAGCGGTAAGATCAACTTGGGATACAACACGAGCATCAGCAGCTGAAAACCAAACATTAAGCCGAAGCCCCAGAGCCACCACGAGGGGCCCGTCCACTTCACCAGCGAGAGCAAGGCCCAGAGCAGCGGAAAACCGATCGCGAACATCAGCACCGTGCCCTTGATTTTGTCCATCACCCAAAGTCCCACCGTGCTCTTGTTAAACCCAAATTTTTCCTCGAGACGAAACTGCTCCCACCACTCAAACGGCAGCGAGGGCACTGACAGCAGCAGCATGGCCAGCAAGACGAACACGGCGTGGCTCCAGACGGCCTGCGCCCCGCCCCAACCAACCGCCCAAGCGAACAACCACGGCAACACCCCGCCAAAAAGCACCATCGCCGTCACGACCGCGTCAAAAATCCCGGTGATCACGCCAAAGCGCGATTTCGCCAAGGTGTAGGCCACAGATTTCTGATAGGTCTCCAAATCCATCATGGCCGCGGCGGCCGCGGGCGGGGCTTCCGCGTGGCGGCGCACTTCCGCGCGATTGAGTGCCGACAGAGCGAGTTCGCCGGCGAGCCGCAACACCATGAGCACCGCAGTAATCGAAAGGACTAACAGCATGCCGACCAATCCATGCGAAACCGTCGCGGCTGCCAGCCCAAAGATTGTTTGAAATGCCAGAGCTCCGCCGCATCTTCCACCGCGTGGAAGCCAAAGAAGCTAAACTATCGTTCGAGCACGCCCTCGGAAAACTCGAGTCCATCGTTGAATCGATGGAGTCCGGCGACGTGCCGCTGTCCGAGTTGCTCGCCCGATTTGAAGAAGGCAGTAAGCTGCTCAAAGTATGCGAGGCACGGCTCAAGGACGCCGAGCTTAAAATCGAGCAGCTCAAAAAACAAAAAGACGGCAAGATCGCCTTCGAAAAATTCGAGACCACCCGAGAAGACTAAGCAACGATGACCGCACCCGTCCCCCCCCTCCACCCTCGCCTGCTGGACGCCATCCACAGCCCTGAAGACGTCAAAGCCCTTGCCCCTGCCCAGCTCCCGCAACTCGCTGAGGAAATCCGCGCCGAGCTCATCGCCGTGACCGCGAAAAATGGCGGTCATATCGGCCCCAACCTCGGCGTCGTCGAACTGACTATCGCCCTCCACCGCGCGTTCAGCACACCCGAAGACCAGTTCGTGTTCGACGTCGCCCATCAGGGCTATGTCCACAAGCTGCTGACGGGCCGCGGCGGCGACTTCTTCAGAAAACTGCGCCAAACTGGTGGCGCCAGCGGTTTTCTCTACCGCAGCGAGAGCCCGCATGATTCGTTCGGCGCCGGGCACGCCGGCACCGCACTTTCCGCCGCACTCGGCATGGCTACGGCCCGCGACCTGCGCGGCTCACATGAGCACGTGGTCGCTGTCTGCGGCGATGCGGCCTTCACCTGCGGCATCACCCTCGAAGCCCTCAACAATGTCGTCTCCTCCACGAAACGCTTGATCGTGATCCTCAACGACAATGAGTGGTCGATCGCAAAAAATGTCGGCGCCATTTCCAGGTACCTGAACCGCATCAGCACAAATCCGACCTACAACAAGCTTCATCACGACGTCGAGGCCTTCTTCAAGAGCTTTCCGACCGGCGTAGAAATGAACCGCGTTTACACCAAATGGAAGCGCGAGACCAAGGACTTCTTCGTCGAGTCTTCGCTCTTCGAGAAGTTTGGTCTCCGCTACCTAGGCCCCGTAGACGGCCACGATCTCCACGCGCTCCAAAAGAATCTCGAATTCGCGAAGCATTGCGACGTGCCCGTGATCATCCACGTCCTGACAAAAAAGGGCAAAGGCCTCGAGGCCGCTGTCGACCATCCCGAAAAATTTCATGGCGCTTCCCCCTTCGACCCCGTCAGCGGCGAGAGCAGGAAAGCAGTCGTGGGCGCGCCGCCGAATTACCAAGACGTCTTCGGCGAAGCCCTCGTCAGGTTTGCCCGGGCGAATCCAAATATTCTGGGGATCACCGGCGCGATGCCCAGCGGCACGGGGTTGGTGCATCTCTCCACCGCCGTGCCGAAACAATTCTTTGATGTCGGGATTGCGGAGGAGCACGCCGTCCTCTTCGCCGCCGGATTGGCGACCAAGGGATTTCGCCCCGTGTGCGCCATCTACTCCACCTTTCTCCAACGCGCCTACGACCAAATCATCCACGACGTCGCGCTGCAAAACCTCCCCGTGACCTTTTGTATGGACCGGGCGGGACTGTCCCCCAATGACGGCCCGACCCACCACGGCCTCTTCGACCTAGCGTATCTGCGTTGCGTGCCCAATGCGACGATCATGCAGCCGAAGGACGAGGACGAACTCGTGGATATGCTCCATACCAGTCTCCAACTACCCGGCCCCGGCTTCATCCGCTATCCCCGTGGTGCCGGCACCGGCGTAAAAATCAAAGCCCAACCCGTAACACTGCCCATCGGTCACGCCGAGGTTTTACGCGAAGGTTCTAACATCATGATCTGGGCCCTCGGCAGCATGGTGCCAGACGCGCTCAAACTCGCCGAGCGCCTCGCCTTTGAAGAGAATATTTCTGTCGGTGTCGTCAACGCGCGTTTCGTCAAGCCCCTCGACCGCGCGCTTCTCCTCAGTCATGCGGCCTGCATTCCCCTGCTCGTCACCATGGAAGATCACGTGGTCGCCGGTGGTTTTGGCAGCGCGGTTCTCGAGGCACTGCACGAATCCGATTGTCCTGTGGCCGTCGAGCGCCTCGGTTGGCCTGACAAATTTGTCGAACACGGCAGCAGCGTGGACATTCTCCGCGCCGCCTACGGACTCTCGCCCGATGCCCTGTGTCGCCGGGTCGTCGCGCGTTGGCGCAACCTCAGCGCTGAGCGCATCGCCGCCGACGTCTGAGCCAAGACCGATCGCGGGACTACGGCACGACGTAGACCTCCACCAACGCCTCTCCGGTCGTGTTGCCGAATCCGGAAACTTGGATGGTGTAGGCCCCGCTGGAGAGGGTCAGGAGTGCGGCGCAATCCGCACTCCCTTCTACCAGCGGAAAGGCTCCGACTGACGCCGCGGCCGCCGCGATATCCGCTTTTTGGACACCCGCCGACCACCCGGAATTAGTCAGCCTCTGCGCCTGTCCGGAAAAAACTGTCATGCTCGGCCGAGCCAGTGCCCCCGTCACACCGAAGCCTGCCAAGCCCGGCCCGACCACCCGCACGAGCACGCGGACCGGATCACTGCCGCCGATGACGAGTCCCGGAATGAGCATCTTGTCGCCGGTCCCGACCTGCGCACGCGCCGACAGATTGACGAGTCGCGCGCCCTGCACACTCACGGTTGCCTCGTAGACCTCGAGCAACGCGATCCCCGAGTCACTGGCAGACCCGCCGAGGGAGGCGGTGTAGACGCCGCCCGGCAGCGCACCGAGCACCACGGCATCTTTGCTTCCCGCCGGTAGGACAAAAGCCCCGACAGCGGCCGCCGTCGTCATGATTTGCGCCACGTTATTTCCGCTCCCCCAATCATCGTTGGCCAACAACACATCCGCCGAACCCAACGGTTGCACCACGAGCGTTGGATCGCGCAACGGATTGGACACCCCGAGCGGTTCCAAGGTCGGCCCGATCGCGCGAACCAAGTAATGCTTGGTGCCCTCGCCTTTCGTCACGAAACCCGCAATCAGGGGCACCCCATTTCCTGCCTGCGCCCGCGTCGCGAGATTGATCAACCGTCCACCGTCGGCTGGCGCGGGCACTTGACCCGAACGCACCGCATCGCGTCGGAACATCGGCCACCGCGACTGAGCCGATGCCGGCGCCCCGGAGCCGTTGAACGAATAGAGTTTCCCATCGATCGACCCCACATACACCGCACCGTCGGGCCCCACGGCCGGGGACGACTCAATCAGATCACCCGTGTCGTAGGCCCACTTGATCAGTCCGGTTTCCGGGAAGACGGCACGCACCCGACCATCGTCCGCGCCAAAAATAATCGTGCCATCGCTCCGCACTGCGGCGCTGGAAAAAATCGCTCCGCCCACGCTCACACTCCACTTCATCGTGCCATCCGGATTCACGGCATAAAAATTCTTATCGAAGCTCCCGAAATATATCATGCGGTCGGGACCGATGGCCGGCGACGCTTGGACTTGGCCCCCGGTTCTAAATTTCCATTTGATAGCACCGTCCTCCGGAGCGAGTGCGTACAGGAAACCATCATACGAACCGACGTAGATCGTGCCGTCGACGTCGATCGCGGGGGAAGATGCCACGGTCGACAGCGTCTCGACCTGCCACTTCTTGGAACCGTCGGGATTGATCGCATAAATCGAGCGGTCGTTTGACCCAAAATAAATAGTGCCGTCAGCGGCCACCGCCGGTGATGATTCAATGGAGTTCCGGGCCAGAAATTTCCACCGCTCAACGCCGTCCTTGCTGACGGCATGCAACCCGTAGTCATCCGAGCCGATGTAGATGGTCCCATCCGGACCGACCGCCGGCGAACTGATCACAATCGCCCCCACGGACAGTTTCCATTTTTCCAGTCCAGTCGCTCCGTTCACGGCATAGAGATTTCCATTCCAACATCCGAAGTAGACCGTTCCGTCCGCTCCGATCGCCGGTGCCGAGTCCACCCATTGGCGAGTCCGGAACGTCCACTTGATCGAACCATCCTTCCCGTTGACCGCCTGGAGCATTCCATCCTGCGGCATGCTATCAATCTCCACGCCGACAAAGATGGTGCCATCAGCTCCGACCGCTGGAGACGAATACACATATCCGCGGGTGCTCGCCATCTTCGAAGCCCAACGCAAGGAGCCATCAGCCTGCGCGAACACCCTTTCGGCGATTGCTCCGCACAGCAGCAAGGACAACCACATCGGCCAACCCAACGACCGACGAACCGGCGGACCCGCGCATTTCCCCGGCCGGTCAGCTCTGGTAATAACGTGAGCGAGCCCCGTTCGCATGCGATCACACGTCGGGCTCCAGCACCAAACGAAAGCACGTGCCCTCGGCGTCGCTTTTCACCAACTCGATACGTCCGGCCGCCTGTTGGGCGAGTTGCTGGCTCAGGGCAAGTCCCAGACCACTGCCGCCGGGCTTCGTGCTCGCGCAGGGTTGAAACAACCGTGCACGCACCGATTCAGCCAACCCCGAACCCCTGTCTTCCACTAAAAATTCCCATCGGCCGTCCTGCGTGATGCGACCGGTGAGTCGGACGATTCCCGCCGGCGGCGAAGCTTCGACCGCGTTCTGTATCAGGTTGCGCAACACGAGGCCCGTGAGATTTGCCCGACGTCCCGGCAACGACGCTTCCGCGACAATATCCGCCACGAGCCGCACGCCGGCCAAATTGGCTTCGGGCCGCACTCGCTCGAACGTCACTTGGGCGAGCTCCGTGCAGGTGAGGTCGAAATGAGCGCCATGCTGTTCATCGCGCAGGACACCGACGACGTCATTGATCATGGTTCGCAAACGCCGGGTGAGCTCCGTGGCTGCGGCAAGTTCCCGCCCGCTTTCCTCCCGTCCGCCCGGTTCAGCCTGTGACGCCATGAAGACTTCGAGTCCGGCGAGAGGGTTTTTTATTTCATGAATGAGATGCGCCGTCACAGTGCCGAGGGCAGACGTTTTCGCCGTCAGCACAAGCTCACGATTGGCTCGCTGTAAATCCTCGGTCCGCGCTTCCAGAATGTGATTCGCCGCCGCCAGCCGCCGAAACGCCCAACCCAGCACGAGCACGATGACAACCGCGCCCGCGAGCCACGCGATCCCAGCTTGGAGGGCGAGGCGACGATCAAGGGAGGTGAACTCGGCGGCAAGTTCATCGCCGACAATCCAGAATTGGGCGACACCCGCGAGCGGGGCCCCTTCGCTTCGCCGTAGCGGGACCCAAGCTTCAATCAGCGGTTCGTCGGTCGCGAGGGCGTCGGCGGGAGCTGGCGCGCCGGACAGCGTCTGCAATTTTTCTCGCGCGCGCATGCGGGCAAACGGTCGCGTCGTCCACTCCTCGGCCGAGGGCGGCTCATCCGAGAGCTCCAACGGCAAGGCCCCACTGAATCGCCGGCCGGCGTCGAAAACGCGAATCGCCAAGACGCCGCGATACTTCGAGGCCTTGAGGACTGCGGCCAGCAACTCGCCCGGCGCCTCCGTCAACCCGACTTCGGCCAGAGCCTCCGCCCCGTTCGCCAACTGCATCGAGGCTACGGCAGCCAACGTCTCAGCCTTGCCTGATAAAATCTGCTCCCGAAGGCCGCCCCGCAGTTGCAGCGTGACAAACGCTAACACCGCGGCAAAGACGGCCACGGTCAAACCTACCACGGTTAATTGCGTGGCGCGGCCGGGCGGCGACGGGCTGGCAGGTACGGTCATGAAGAAGAGCAGGCCTCATTTTTCCCAATTCCAGCGGATACCTAGCAAGCCTTCGTTCAGATAATATGAAGCGATCACGTCGTTGGAGCGGTTGCGTTCCCACGTATACTCCGCGTAGACCGTCCAGCGCGCACTGAGTTTACGCTCGATTTGGAGGTCCGTAGAAATATCATCCCTGATTTGGGATGTCGGCGAGATCCCGACCCCTACCGTTTGCAGCGCGAACTCGACTCGGCGGGCCGAGCCTTTGAGCGCCACGAGCCAAGCGTCCGTTGTCCACTCAACCTCGTGAGTAATTTTACGCTGGTGGAAGTTCAGGTAGCCCACGCCATTGTCGCGGAAACGCAATGCGCTGGCCCGCGTGCTGGTCTTCCAGCGCCCCGCCGCGTCCAGCGTGGCATCAATCCGGAACTCACCTTCACGCTCGGCAATCTTGAGCTGCGTGCCCGCGAGCGGACGTCCGCTGACTGAATTCTGCACGCGCACATCATAGTTCCGACGGCCCTCGGTGCCCGCCACGCTGACTTCGAAGCGAGTGCCCGGTCGCCAGCCCAACCGCAGCGACGCTTCACGGACGCTTCGGTTATTCGCGCCATCGGGATACGTTAATCGCTTCGCCTCAGCGCCAGTCTGCATCCACCAAGACGGCCGCAAGGTCCATCGAACCTTCGGACCTATGTTCGCACCCAGCGTCTTCACCTCTGTTACGACCTGTTGCAGATCGGTATCTGAAGAGTCATAAATCTGGTCAAACGCGTAGCCCCGCGCATCGAGCGAAAACTTAAAGACGTCCCCGATCCGGTAGCGCCATTCCGAGAGCAGAATGGCCACAGACTCATGGTTGACCGTACGCGCAGAAAAATAGTGCGTGCCTTCAGCCTTGAGCGAAGCGAGAAAATCCGCATGCCCTTGCGGTGCCCGCCAAACCGTCGCGTCGATCCCGCTGCGGACAAATCCGCTACGCTCCTCGCTCGACTGGCTGAGGAGCACGTTGTCACGGAATCCAAAACCCGTTTGCACACTACCCCACCCGATCCAACTCGGCGGTGCCACGACTGGAGGCGGAGCCTCCGTCGCAGTTTTCGTCGCGCCCCCGGGAACCCCCGCCACTGCCTGACCGCGCACTTGTTCCAGAGTGAGGAGGGTCAAAACCGCAACGGTTGCGAGGGAGAAGAAATGTTTTGTCACAAACAGTGAATGAATGACGGGACAACTATGCGGTGACTGACCGCCTCACTCAAGCCATGTTCGCATCCTGACGGCAGGAAACGAAAAAGCAGCCGCCGGTGAGCGACTGCCTCAAGATCCGTCGTTGCGGGACAAGAAACAAACACGCCGAACGAAGTTTATCGTTGGCGCTGTTTGCGGAGATCGTCGCGGAGCTGTTTACTCAGCTCGCGCTGCGTTTCGCTGAGTTCCTTCATTTTCTCCAAAATCGCTTTGCGGTGCTCGTTACTCGCGGTCTTCAATTGGTTGAAGAGGGCCTGACGCTCAGCGAGCAGCGCGTCGCGCTGCGCACCAAATTTCTCAACGTCCTTTTTTACATCACCCGCTGCGGGTGGCTGCGCTTTGGCCATAGGTTTGTCCGCTGGCTTACGAGGATCCGTCGGACTGGCCGGAGCGTCCGCCGCATACAAGTTGCCGACGACGGCGATAGCAGCCGCGACGATCAGCTTGTTACGGAGAGTGGCTTTCATCAGGATAGTGTTCGGTCAGGACAGGCTTTACTTGAAATGTTCGACGATGATTGCAGCCGTTGTGCCAAACTTATGAATCAACCTTTTGAGTCTACAGATCAACGATTAGAGATTTTAGATGCGTATCCAAGCGGCGGCGAAACCTCGGGGAATCTCCCCCGTTCAGAGCGCTGTCCCGAGGATTATTCCCCAACCTTTCCGGCGTTACCGCCCCCTTTGATCCGGTAGCGAACCACATCCCGCGATACCCCGAGTAAACGCGCGGCTGCCGACACGTTACCTGCGGCTTGCTGCACGGCCTGCGCGACAATTCTGTCAATCGCAGCTTCCAGAGAAAATCCGCTCTCGGGAAAAACAAAGCCCGGCCGCATCCACGCCGTATTCTCCCCTGCGCCTGTCGACGGCGTTCCTCCGAGGTGGCCGAAGCTCAGCCCCCGCTCGCCACCAAACACCACCGCCCGCTCCAATTCGTGCGCGAGTTCACGGACATTCCCCGGCCAAGCATGAGCGAGGAGCCGCGACTGACCCTCCGGCGGTATCACAGGCGGTTTCTGGCCGTAGCGTTTACAGACCCGCGCCAGCAAGGCGTCAGCGAGTACGAGGATGTCGTTCCCACGTTCGCGCAGCGGGGGCAGGCGCACCCGAAACAAATCGATACGATGCAAGAGATCCTCGCGAAATTTCCCCGCCGTCACCAGCACTCCGAGGTCAGCATTGGTCGCTGCGATGATCCGCGAGTCGACCGCGATCGGCCTTGTGGCGCCCACCCGCCGGAGTGAGTGATCCTCCAAGACCGTCAGTAATTTTGCCTGAAGGGATTGAGCAAGACTCGGAAGTTCATCGAGAAACAAGGTGCCCCCATCTGCGGCTTCCATGAGTCCAATCCGTGCCGCCTTCGCATCGGTAAAGGCACCGCGCTCGTGGCCAAATAACTCCGCCTCGGCCAAGGCTTCGGGCATGGCCGAGCAATTAAGTTCCACCATCGGTCCCTCGGCGCGCGGGCCGTTGCGATGAATCCAACGGGCGATCGCCGTCTTGCCCGTACCGGTCTCGCCCTCGATTAGCACGGGCGGCAAGTGGCTGCCCAACCGGCGATCCGCCGTCGTTATTTTCTGCAATTGCTCCCGCACACCCACGAGACTCGCGCCGAACACTAAATCCGCCTCCTGCCCGCGACGAAATTCATCCGCTCGCTTTGCCTGCAGGCTCTTCCGCGCATGGGCCAGTCTCACCGGCAATTCTTCCAGGTCGAAGGGCTTGACGAGGTAATCCGACGCGCCAGCCCGAACCGCCTCAACCGCACCCGCGACACCGCCTTCAGCAGTCATCACAAGGACATTGGTCGTGGCTGAAAAGACCTTGTCTCGCAGTAAAGCAGTGCCCCGCCCGTCAGGCAGATTCACGTCCAACAACGCGACGTCGAATGGCAGTGACTCGGCCGCTTGCCTCGCCGCCGCCACTGTGTCGACTGCCGTCACCGACGCCCCCTCATTTTCCAGAAACCCAGCCAAGCGTTTGCGCAGCAGCAACTCGTCCTCGAGCACCAGCACATTCAGACCGGACAACGGAGATTTTGACATGAAAGATTCTGGACCACGGTCGCAGGCCACACGTTTCGATTGAAACAGCGCGGACATAGCCGGGAAGAGGCCGAAGACTCCACGAAAGAATGCGGCAAACGCAATTCATCTCCTCGAAACTCAATCGCAATTCGCAACCGGGGCTTCCCCGTTTGGCACTGCGCAGCGGGCGACGCGGGCGGGCCCCGTCCGTGAGCCCGCGTCAATGGTCAAACCGCCCCTGACGGCCCGCACACTACATTAGCGCAATTTCAGCCCGGTCACTAAAAAATACCGGTCGTGTGGACTGTGGTAAGTGTGCAGCGTGCATACGGGCACGCGCGCAAACGTTCCCGGATAATCTGCCACGAGCACGGCCTCGAACCGCGCGGCGAATAGGGTTAAGTTATAGGCATTCCACTCGTCGTTAAAGTCCGTGATCCGCAGCAGCACCGGAGCCAGGGTCGCCTTAAAGTGCTCAGACAACTCGGCGAGCGGTCCATCGTTCAGCAAGCTGACTTCCTTCCAAGCTGCTCCCGGATGCTTCGCTTTCAGGTCTGCTTCAAACGCCATGTGAAGGTTGGATCCTTCACCTGAAAACTCCGTCCGCAATAAAGGCAGAGTTAGGAGCAGCGATGGCCCCAAAAGCAGAACCGCGCTAAGCGTCGCCACGGCAATAAATCGCCGGCGCAGCCAGCCCCCGACCACCCCCGCCCCGACCACCGCGCCCATCGCTGCGAGGATCAGGAAGAGAGGCAGCACATGGCTCAGGTTTCGTTCGAAGAAAACGCCCCGGGTCGCGAAATATCCTGCAAACAACATTACCGGACCCGCCAATACAACCAACTCCCCCCAACGCCGACGCCACGCCAGCACACCCACACCGAGCCCAGCGCAGGCGAGCACCGGCCACCCCAAAGTGACGACGTAGTAAGCCGCCAACATGTCCGCCACCGTCCGTCCATCCAGATGACTGTGCGGGGGGTGCTGTCCGCCGTATTGGTTCATCAAAAATTCCACGCCGTTCACGAACGCCGCCGGATTTGCGATCGCCCCGGGAGCGCCGACAAAAAATCCACCAATCAGGCCCAACGGCACCAGTGCCAGCGCGACCGCGCGCGCGCGCACCGTCGCGTGCCTGCGACCGGCGAGCCACGGCACCAGTGGCACCCACACCAGTACGAGCATCGAGACCTTGCACGCCACTAACAACCCGACTCCAAACGCCCCGCACGCCACACCGAGTAAACTCAGTTTTTCCCGCGGCCAACACCACCCGACGACCGCCAGCGTCACCATCGTTACGAACGCCTCGGGCCGCGAATAGTGCGCGTCTTGCACCAATTGTACCGACACCGCGACGAGCAACCCCGCTCCCACGGCCGTGCCCCGGCCGCCGACCCGCTCCGCCAGCCTCAGCGCTTGCCAGACCGTCAGCGTCGCGAGCACGACCGAGAAAAATCGATACACCCAAAATCCCGCATCTTCCGACCGCCACGCCAGCGTCCCGGGCACCACCTTAACGAATCGGTAGAACCCATATGTCGCCAAGAAGTGGGAGGAGAAATTATATTGGTCGTAGCGCAGATTTACGCTGAGATTCGTCGCCTTAGCCCAATTCGTGTCCCAGTCCCCCGACTTGCGCAGGTGCCCCACCACCTCAGTGGTGATCGTCTCGTCCGGGTGCCCATAGCCGCCGTGATAGTAGGCGGCGCGCAGCCCGAACCCGAGCACCACCACGGACACCATGGCGATCCACCAACGCCACTGCTCGCGTTGCGGGGCGACCCAAGCAGTGGCTACCTCTTTCACGCTAGCATCATTCATGGCTTGTGCCGCCGGCGGGCTCTCCGAGCGCGGTCCTCTCGGGCAGAGCCGCGGCGTTCGCAAAATCACTTCGACCCGTTCGCCCACCCACCGCATCACGTCGAACGACCACGACCAAACGATGCGAAGGACGCACGCGCAGGGGCCCGCTCATTTGTGATCCCACGGCAAATGAACCGTCAGCTTCTCGTGTTTCCAAACGTGAAACACATCGAACATTTTCCCGGGATTCAGAATCCCTAACGGATCGAGCGCCGCTTTGACCGCCTGCATCGCCCTGATTTGCGCCGGTGAATGCTGAATCCGCAAGAACGGTGTCTTCGCCAACCCGATCCCATGCTCGCCGGAAATGGAGCCGCCGAGCGACACAACCGTTGCCATCAGCAACTGCACCGCCTGCTCCGCTGCGCGCGTCTCTTTTTTGTCCGCGCGGTGATACATAATGTTTACGTGCAGATTGCCGTCCGCGAGATGACCAAACGTCGGCACGTGCAGCCCCGATTCGCGCTTCAATCGCTTCAGAAATTTCGCAAACTTCACGTAACTCCGCATCGGAATCACAATGTCCTCATTCAGCTTCGCATCACCGAGTTCAAACATCGCGCCCGAGCACTTCCGTCGCACCGCCCAGAGTTGCTCCGCCTCCTCGCGATCCTTCGCCACGCGATGCGCCGTCGCGTGTTCGCCTGCCCACGCCAGCACCGCCACACTCTGCTCCGCCACGTCCGCCTTCGAACCGGCCAATTCCAACAAAATCACCGGCCGTCCCGCCTGTCCGGCAAACACGTCCTGCTTCGTTGCGCGCTCCGCACATAATACGCTCTCGCGGTCCAAAAACTCGCAAATCGCCGGTTGCACGCGCGATCGAAAGAGCGCCAAAGCCGCCTGCAACGCGCTCGTCTCGTCGGGAAACGACGTCAATAACGTCCACCGTTCCGCCGGTTTCGGAATGAGTTTCAGCACCGCACCCGACACGACGCCCAGCATCCCTTCGCTGCCAATCCACAGGTCGCGCATGTTGAACCCCGCCGAAAACTTCTTCGTCGCAGTGCCCCATTCCACGTATTCACCCGTCGGTAAAAAACCCCGCAGCGCCACGATGAAATCCCGCGTCACACCATATTTACCTCCGTGCATCCCACCGGCATTGCAAGCGATATTGCCCCCGATCGTGCAGTAATCCTTGGACGAGGGATCGGGCGGATAAAACCAGCCCTTCGCCTCCGCCGCGCTTTGGATATCCCCCACCTTCGCACCACACTGCACGCGCGCCATCCCCGCCTCATCGTCGATTTCGATTTGGTTCAGCGCCAGCATGTCGAGCACCCATCCTCCGCGCACCGGTGCCGCCGCGCCCGTGAGCGTCGTGCCACGACCCCGCGTCGTCACCGGCACACCGTGCCTGTTCGCGAGCGTGAGCAACACCCCGATCTCGGCTTCATGGCTCGGAAAAATCACTGCCTCCGGCAGAAACGGAATCTTACTGCTGTCGAACGAGGCCGCCCGCCGCGTTTCGTCATCGGTGCGCACGACGCGGGCGCCGAGCTTGCGTTTGAGCAACGCCGTAGTGGTGGTGAACAACATCATCGAACCTGACGCAATGCACACACCGCTCGCTCCGTGCAAGCCGCCTCACGACATGACGAACCTTTTGCTTCACTTCCCGCAGACTCGTGTGCGACCCTCTTCGTTTCTTCCTCCTGTTCTCATGACCAAAATCCTCCTCACGACGACCTCGTTCCAAGACACGCCGGGCGAGCACCATCAGCTCCTCGCCGACACCGGCTGGGAGATCATCCGCGCCCGCGGCCCCCTCAACGAGGCCGACACCCTCGCCCTCGTCGGTGATATCGACGGCTACATCTGCGGCGACGATCTCATCACCCGCAAGGTCTTCGAGGAGGCGCTCCCGAAACTGAAGGTCCTTTCCAAATACGGCATCGGCGTCGACAAGATCGACGTGAAGACATGCACCGAGTTCGGCATCCCCCTCCTTTTCACCCCCGGCGTAAATCACACCACCGTCGCCGAACATACCTTCCTCCTCCTGCTCGCGCTCGAGAAGAATTTCCTCTTCCACACCGACTCCACCCGAGCGAACACGTGGAAGCGCAAGACCGGTCACGAGCTCCTCGAAAAAACTATCGGCATCATCGGCCTCGGCCGCATCGGCAAAGAAGTCGCCATCCGCGCTCGCGCTTTCGGTATGAACGTCATCGCGCACGACATTTACTGGGACGAAAAATTCGCCGCCGCGAACAACGTCAAAAGGGCCGCCAACCTCGACGAAATCTACGCCGCCTCCGATTACATCTCGCTCCACACGAATCTCACGCCCGAGACGCGCGACCTGATGAGCGCGAAAAGTTTCCCGAAGATGAAAAACGGCGTCCTCATCCTCAACTGTGCCCGCGGCGAAATTGTCCACACGGCCGACATGGTCGCCGCCCTCGAGTCCGGCCAAGTCGGCGGCTACGGCACCGACGTCCTCGACGAAGAGCCGCCGACTCCCGATCACCCACTCCTCAAGTTGCCCAACGTCGTCTGCACACCGCATATCGGCTCCCGCACCTACGAGAGCGTCGTCCGCCAGGCCACCGCCGCGGTGAAGAACCTCATCCTCGCGATGCACGGCGAAAAACCCCTCGCCCAAATCAACCCCGAAGTCCCCGTCAAACGCGTGGTCTGACCCTCGTGGAGGAGCCCGCTTCCGGGCAATTCCTCGCGCGCACGCGAGCTACTACCCCTCTCAACTCCCTCTCTCAACTCTCAACGCTCCACTCTCAACGATTCCGATTCCCATGGAAACCTTCTACGTCGTCCCCGAAGAACAACACAACGCCCTCGTCGCCGCCGCCTACAGGAAACGCGGTTATTCAAAGGCCGAAGCCGAAGCCGGCGCGCGCTTTTGCGCCGACGCCTCGCGCCACGGCATCCGCACCCACAACGCCCTCAAGGCCCTCCATCTCGATCACGTGTTCGGCTCTGGCTCCCAAGGCTGCGTACCGAAAGCCAAGATCGAGAAAGTAAAAACCCGTTTCCGCGGCGCGGCCGTCTGGAACGCCAATCGCAAGCTCGGCCAAGCTACCGGCTACGCCGCCATGGAGGAAGCCATCAAGCTCGCCGATAAATACGGCGTCGGCATGGTCTCCGTCGACAATGCCTTCCACTACCTCTGGGGTGGCGGCTACGTGATGGACGCCGCCAAGCGCGGCTACATCGCCTACACTAATTGTACCGCCGCCCTGGCGGAAGTCGTCCCTTTCGGCGGCACGTTTCCCACCCTCGGCACCAATCCCCACTCTTGGGGCTTTCCGACCACCGATGCGATCGGCTATCCCATCGTGATCGATTGGGCCACCTCCGTCGTCGCCATGGGCCGCGTCCAACAGCTCCTCCGCGAAGGCAAACAGCTCCCGCCGAACGCCGCCGTCGACGTCAACGGCCAGCCCACCACCGACCCGGCGCAGGCGAAATACCTGATTCCGTTCGGCGCGCACAAGGGCTACGGCCTCGCGCTCATGAACGAGATCATCGGCGCCTTCATCGGCGGCTCGCTCCCTACTCTGCGCAACCGTTGGGATCAGGTCGGCGACGACAAGGGCACCTGCGCCTTCTTCTTTCAAGTTTGGCACCCCGACGCGATGAACGCCGGCGCCTTCGCCAAAGGCCGCAACCAGCAGCAAAACATCAAAGCCGTCATCGCCGACATCCTCGGCCACGGCAACGACGCCTGCATGTTGCCCGGCCAGGTCGAAGCCGCCGCCGCCGCCTGCACAGCCAAGAACGCCGGTCTTCTCTTCAGCGAAGCCGAGATCACCGCCTTCAACGAAATCGCCCACGAGACCCGCAAGCCCCGCTGGAAACTCGCCGACCTCAAAGTCGCCGAGTAAACCGTTGCGCTTCATCCGAAACGATCGGCTGCTTCCAATCGCCGAACTCAGCAAGGGCCGCCCCTCAAGGGCTGCCCTTTTTTTGTGCCTACTCCCTGCCGCCTCCCGTAGCCTGCCTCGTGAGAGGCGGGATACTCTCGTCGACTAATCGCCCCTCCTCCACCCCTCGGCCCCAACGATGTCTCGCTGAGCAGCTGCTCGACACCGGCCCGCAAGTTGCCGCCCTCGATCGCCGCGATCCGCACCACTCCCGTTGCGACTCAATTCTCGCATCATTTTCAGGTTCATCACTCAACACCGAAGCGGTCGTCACCGAGGCGATGCCCTTCCTCGGCGGCTTACCTGACGGTGCCGAAACCTTCGCGGGATTTCTCGAAGACGCCCAAGTCGATATCCGCGATTGCTTCGCCCCGCTTCAGCTCCACGCCGCCACGCGGTTGATGAAGAAATACGCCGACACCCCGATGGATTTCGCCGATGCCACCCTCGTTTTGCTCGCCGATGAAACCGGCCTGGACCACATCGTGACCCTCGACGAACGCAGCTTCTGCACCGACCGCTTCCGCCGCACTCGCCGCTTCCGGCTCGTGCTCGCACGCAACCAAAAATGAGCACCCGCGCCCGCCACCCGCAGGGGCGCGGCGTTGCGCAGCCTATCGGCCAAATGCCCAGAGTTTCGTCGTCGTGCGCAGGTAAAGCCGCTCGCCCACGAGCGCCGGCGTCGCGAGGATGCGTTCACCGAAATCCGCCTGATGCAAAATCTCCGGCTTGTCGCCGCCCGCCTTCACAACCGTGAGTTTACCGAGGAGCGATGCTAGGTAGATGCGGCCATCCGCTGCCACCGGCGAGGCGTAATAGCCTCCCAGCGCACCGGTCAGGCGTTCCTGCGTGTAATGCGGCTCGCCGGTCTGCGGGTCGAGCGACGAAATGAGCCCGCCGTCCCTCACGAAATAAATGCGCCCATCGTAGAAAAGCGGCGACGGCACGTAGGGTAATCCCTGCCGATATTTCCACGCCACTTGGGAGTCGGAGATATCGCCGGTGCCGCCTGGCGTCACGGCAATAAGCAGGTTCGCGGCGCGGGCGTTGCGGGCTTTCCGGATTTCCCAGTCCTCTTTCATATATTTACCGTCGCGATTCGCATCCACGCCGCGCCAGTAGTCGCGCCGTTCAATCGGGATTTCATCCGGCGTGACCTCGTCGTCGCCGTTCTTGTTGTAAGTCTTCAGAAATTGGTCCCACGGCGGTACAGCCGAGTCGGCAACGGCGTTCGACCAGCCGCCAAAAATCAGCCGATCGCCAGCAATCACGGGAGTCGTGCAAACCAGCCCGGTGATTCCTTCAACCACCCAACGCTCCACGCCCGTCCGCAGATCGTAGCCCTTCAGTCGCGCGGAGGCCCCGAGCACGATTTCATCCACGCCGTTGTTTCGCCAATACGCGGGCGAACCGAAACTGCCGCCCGCCTCCGGCCGCGGAGTTTCCCACAGCAGGGCGCCGCTCGCGAGATCCAGCGCGAGCAGCGAGGAGTAGCGGTATTGATCGCGATTCAAAACAACCGTACGCCCCACGATAATCGGCGACGCGCCCGAGCCATACTGGCCGTAGGATTCGGCCGCCGGCAGCGGACGCCTCCACAGTTCCTTGCCCTCGAAATCGTGGACCACGACCCCGAACGATCCGAAGTAGCTCACGACGCGCTGCCCGTCCGTCGCGGGCGTGGAGGCGGCCGGGCTGCCGTCAGAGCGATGAAACTCTTCCACGTGCTCCGGTGTGAACACCCGCGTCCAGCGCAACGTTCCCGTCGCACGCTCGTAGCAGCGCACCTCGAGGTTCGGCTCCGCGAAAGTCGTGACAAAAATCCGCTCGCCCCACACGCACGGCGACGAGGGTGACCACGGCATTTCTACGCTCCACACCACGCCTTCGGCGGGGCCAATCTTCGTCGGCGGCTTGGCGCCGGCCGCAAGGCCGGAACCATTGGCCCCGCGAAACTGCGGCCAGTGGGCTGACGCGGCGTCCTGCGCGGAGAGCGAGGCGCAGCCAACTGCCAGCAACGAGGCGAACCTGAAGCGGCGGGTTTTCATCTGGGGGAAATTTATCTGCGTCCGATCCGGTAGAGATGCCCCGCCGTCCGGATGAAGAGCGCCCCATCCGCGACGGCATACGAGGCGAGTGCGCGCTCCTCCAGTTTGTTCGTCGCGATCTTCTCGAACGTCCGCGCCGCCTTCACGACCGTGCCGACGCCATCCTCGCTCAGGAAGAATATCTTGCCTTCGGCCACGATGGGCGACGCCGAGTAGTTGCCCTCGATCCGCTCTTGCCAGTGGACGGTTCCGGTCTTCGCGTCCCAGCAGGTCGCGATACCGCTGTCAGCGACGCCGTAGAGTTCGTCCCCCGCCACGACGACCGAGGGCGTGAGCGGCGCGCCCTTGGTCGTGCGCCACGCGACATGCGTGTCGGTCACGTCGCCCTCGCCGTCGGGCCGAATCGCGAGCAAATCGGCGCGGTTGAAACCGGTCGCGATAAACAACAACCCGTGCGCAAACACCGGCCGCGGCACCACCGAGTAGCCCTCGCCGTAGCGCACCCGCCAAATTTCGCGGCCATCGTTCGGGTCGAGCGCCCACACCGCACCGCTCCCCGGAGTGATGATCTGGATACGTCCATTCACGCTAATCACGAGCGGCGTGCAGAACGAAAAATACGACTTCACCGTGATCCCGCGCGGCACTTTCCACGCGACCTCGCCGGTGGCTTTTTCGAGCGCGACAACAAAGGGATCCTTCGTGCCATCGGAGCTGAACACGAGCCGATCGCCCGCGAGCGCCGGCGAGCCGCCATTGCCGTGCAACGGATCGTAGCGGAGGGAGTGGTTCCGCCAGAGTATTTTCCCTGCCCGGTCCAGACATGCGGTGCCGTGGTGGCCGAAATGCAGATAAATCCGATCACCCTCGACGATCGCGGTCGGGCTGGCGGGACTGTTTTTCGTGTGCACGGGCTTCACGCTCGCTTCGGTCGCCGAAAAAACTTCCGTTTCCCACAACGCCCGCCCGCTCGCCACGTCGAGCGCCAGCGCGCGCAGGGAAACTCCACCCGACGCATTCGTGACTCCCGTCGTGAGAAAAACCTGTCCGCCACTAATCGCCGGCGACGACCAACCCGCGCCGGGCACGGGGACTTTCCATGCGACGTTTTTGGTCGCTGACCACTCGGTCGGCAGTCCGATCGCGGTTGACGTCCCCTGTCCCGTGGGTCCGCGAAACTCGGGCCAGTCTTGACCCCTGAGCAGCGGACAGGCAGCCAATAACAATGCGGCAAACAGTGAGCGTGGTCTCATGAATGGATACAGCAGCAGATGATGCCGGGCCGTCACTTTCCCGCGACCAACGCGAAAAGTTGTTTTTGGCCAGTGATGTAAAGGATGCCGTTGGCGGCGACGGCGGTGCCGTGCTGGAGATCGGGGAGCTGGGTATTGGTCACGAGGAGTTTTTTCTCCCGGCCGACGGCGAACACAAATACAGCACCTTCGGAACTTTGAATGTAGACCTTGCCATCGGCGACGAGCGGCGAGCCCCAGATGTTGGATTTTACGTCGTGCGACCACAGTTTCTTCCCGCTGACCGCATCGAGGCACGAAAGATAGCCGGGCGTGTCCGCGGCGTAAACGAGGCCGTTATGCACGGCGGGCATCGAAATACTGTCGCTGAAATCGAGTCCATCGAGCCGCCAAATCTCGGCGGTTTTTGTGACGTCGCCACGCTGCTTGGCGTCGAGGCAGCGGAGGGCACCCGCGCCGGATCCCGCCTCGGGTTCACCGATGGCGGCGTAGACTCGGTCACCGACGAAGACGGGCGCGGCAAGAAATTGAAACAGCGTCTCCGGTTCGCCCGAAGGGAGCGTTTTTTCGTGCGCCTTGCCGTTGAATTTCCACAGGAGTTTTCCGGTGGCTGGCGCGAAACTGTAGAGCCACCCGTCGCCGCCCGGGAAGGCAACTTGCGCCACGCCCTCGACGACGCCGTATCCAGGCGAGCCCCATTGGCCGGTCATGATCCGGGCTCCGGGTGAGTTGTCCTGCCACAGGATTTTCCCCGTCAGAGCATCGACCGCGAGGAAGCTCGGGGCGGCGGGGTTCTTGACCTTGCCGGTCTTATAGTCGGCGGAGGTGCCGGTGACGCTAAACACGCGTCCGTCCACCACGAGGGGCGACGACGACGACGCTTGGTTCGGCATTACGCCGAGGGTGGCGCGCATATCAATCGACCAAATTTGTTTGCCGTCCCTCGCCGCGAGGCAGACGAGTTCTGCGCGGTTGCTCACATAATAGACATTCTCGCCGGATACACACGGGGTGGACGTGACGCCAATCGTGCCGTCGTCTTCGCTGGGGTTGCGGAGCTTTTCGTGGGTGACCGCCCAAAGGAGTTTGCCGTCGCTCTCCGCAAAACACTTCATCACCCCGCGCTGTTCGGTATGATCCTTGGAGTCGTTGTCGGTGCCGATAAAGACGCGACCGCCACTAATTACGGGCGCGCAAAAAGTGACCTTACCGAGCGGAGCGACCCACTTGATATTCTTGGCCGGAGTTTTTCCTCCGAAACTCCACTCGGCGGGTAAACCGACTTCACGCGAGACCATATTGCGGTCCGGCCGACCGCCAAGCATGGGCCAATCATCGGCGCGGAGCGAGGACAACGTGAGCAGCGCAATCAGGGGTAGCCCGCCTCGTGAGAGGCGGGACGGAACGCTCTTGGTCAGCGAACAAATCCTTGCTCTCACGAGCAGGGCTACGAGTGCCAATTGCTCGATCGGTTTCATTTGCCGGCGATGCATACAAGGTGGGTAAACGTCTTCACGTAGATCCGTCCACCGTCGACACACGGGGTGCTGTGCGTGCCTTCGCCGAGGGAACTGCGCCCGAGTTCTTTCAAGCTATCGCCGGTCGCCAGAACGATCATCTCGCCCTTGGTGCTCGCGCAGTAAATCTTTCCATCGATCAACACCGGCGAGCTAAAGAACTCGGCACGCGGCAGGCGCTCCGACCAGATTTCCTTGCCCGTCGCCGCCTCAATCGCGCTGGCGAACCCCGCGTCGCTGACCAGATACAGGCGTCCCTCGTGAAACAGCGGCGTCGGCACATAGGGCGTCGCCCGGCGGAGCGTGTAGGCGACGTGGGTCGCCCCGACATTGCCCTTACCGCCGAGCTTGATCGCCGAAAGGTAGTTGCCCGTGCCAGCGCTGGAGCCACAGCTGCCAATCGCGAGATCGCCGGCTACGATCGCAGAAGCCACCATCCGTTTGTCGAAAACCGGTGAATCCCAATTGAACGCGCCGGTGCGTGCATCGATACTGGAGACACCGTGCGACTGGCTCGTGAGCAGCAATTCGACCGTTCCGTCTGCGCGCTGATGCGTGATGGGCGTGCAGTAAGCAGCCGCAATGTTGGGGTTGAGACCGGACGCGCGCGGAGACTTCCACACCACCGCGCCCGTGCGCGCGTCGAGCGAGACGACCGAACTCGCGCCGTCCTGATCGTTCGTCACGATCACGTTTCCTTCGTAAATCATCGGCGAGGCCCCGTGGCCGTGTTGCGCGACGAACGTCCCCAGATCGCGACTCCAGAGCTCTTTGCCGGCGTGATCGTAGGCGCGCACCCAAAAATGATCGTTCGAAACAAAACAGGCGACGACACGCTCGGCGTCGACGACGGGCGAGGTATTGGCGTAGCCGGTGTTTTTATTGCCCAAGCGCGCCATCGGCAGCGGATAACTCTTTTGCCACAATTCCATCCCATCCGATTTGCGCACGCAAATGATCGCGCGCTCGTTTCCGTTATCGAGGGCGGTCAACAAGAACAACCGGTCACCCCAAACGACCGGCTGCGAGTGGCTCGCGCCGGCGATCGGCACGCGCCAAGCAAAACCGTTTTCCGCCCAGCTAACCGGAAGGCCCTTGGCTGTGCTGATACCAGTGCCGTTCGGGCCGCGAAAGCGGGTCCACTCTTGGGCATCCGCTTGGACGACGAAGCCCGTGGTCGAGACCAAAATCAGAAGGGCGGCGTGGGGAGATAATTTCATGGGGTAATGGGGGAGGGCATTGTGATGGGTGAGGGCACCTGACGAAGCACACGAGACGGAGGATTCGCGGTCAAAGAGAATTCAGTCGCCAGCACCACGTTGCGAGCGCTTGCCGTAGCCATCCAAATCAACCAACGCTTCTCTCACCCACTCCCGATGAAAATTTATCCCGCGTTCATTGCGCTCTCGTTTATGCTCGGCTCATTGGTCGCTTCAGCCGCGACTACCGCCGACTGGCCCGGCTGGCGCGGACCGACGGCCGACGGCCACGCAGCCGCCGGCCAAAACGTGCCGACGACCTGGAGCGAAACGGAAAATATCATCTGGCGCGCGCCGATTCGCGGGCGGGGGCACAGCTCGCCGACCGTCGTCGGCAGTCGCGTTTATGTCGCGACGGCCGACCCCGTCACGCAAGAGCAGCTCGTACTCTGCCTCGACCGTACCACGGGCAAGTCCGTCTGGGAAACCGTCGTCCATCGCGGCCCGCTCGAATCCGGCAACCACAAGGTCTCCTCCGCCGCCTCGTCGACCGTCGCTTGGGACGGCGAGCGGCTCCACATCATGTTTCTTCACGCCAAGGCGATTTACGCGACGGCGCTCGACGTTTCGGGAAAAATACTCTGGCAGACGCGCGTCGATGACTACGCGGTACACCAGGGCTTTGGGGCCTCGCCCGTCATCCACGAGTCGGTCGTGCTCATCGCCTCCGATCACCGCGGTGGCGGCAAGGTTGCCGGCCTCGACCGGCGCACGGGAAAAATTCTCTGGGAGCACGCCCGCCCCAAGGTCGCGAACTACGCGACGCCCGCAGTGCTGAAGGTCGCCGGCCGCACGCACCTCGTGCTCGGCGGCTGCAAGCTCCTCGTGAGCCTCGATCCGCTAACAGGTAAAAAACACTGGGAGCTCGCGGGCTCAACCGAGGAGACCGTGGTGACCGCGACGACTGATGGCACCCGCGTCTTTGTAAGCGGCGGCTACCCGAGGCTGCACACGATGGCCGTCGAGGCCGACGGCTCCGGCAAGATCGCCTGGGAAAACAACACCAAGGTTTATGTGCCCTCGATGCTCGTGCGCGCCGGCCACGTCTTCGCCGTCCTCGACGCCGGCCACGCCGTTTGCTGGAACGCCGCGACCGGCGAGGAACTCTGGCGCGAGAAAGTGGACAAGGATTTCTTCAGCTCGCCCGTGATGCTCGGCTCGCGCATCTACGTAACGAGCCTGCGCGGTGCGACGGCGGTGTTCGAGGCGACGCCGCAGGCGTTCAAACGCCTCGCGGAAAACCAGCTCGGCGACGAGTCGTTTGCGTCCCCCGCGATCTGCGGTGACCGGATCTACCTGCGCGGGGTCAAAAAGGCGGAAGTGCGGCAAGAGTATCTCTGGTGCATCGGCGAACAATGAACGCGCGGTGGCGCCTGTTTATTTTTTGGGCGTGCTTCGCGGGCGATGTTTCCTTGTTCGCGTCGTCGGCAGCGCTCATCGCCTCACCCGAGGCAGGTTGGCCCCAATTTCGCGGCCCGCGGCGCGATGGGATCAGTGACGAGCGCGGGCTGCTTGCGACCTGGCCCGCAGGCGGGCCGAAGTTGCTGTGGTCGGCCAAGGGTGCCGGGCGCGGTTTTTCTTCGACGATTATCGGCGGGGGTCGCCTCTACGTGACGGGGGATTTCGACGCCGAGCTGCGGGTGCTCGCCTTCGATCTCAGCGGGAAGCTCTTGTGGTCGGTGCGCCACGGCGACGCGTGGCTCAATCAATATCAAGGTGCCCGTACGTCCGTCACCTACCGCCACGGGCTCCTCTACCTCCAAAACGCCCACGGTCGCATCACCTGCCTCCAAGCCGCGAACGGCCAAGAAGTGTGGTCCATGGATTTACTGAAGAGCTTTGGCTCGGAAAATATCACTTGGGGATTCAGCGAATGCTTACTCGTGGACGAACGCGCCATGTATGCGACGGCCGGTGGACGCGACGCCATGATCGTCGCGCTCGAACCCCGCACGGGAGCGGTCGTCTGGAAAATTCCCCAGCTCGATCCGGCGGCGGACAAACTCGAAAGCGCCTCGTATGCGGCGCCGATTCTGGTGCGATTCGCCAACCGACGACTTCTGATCGGTTGCACCCAACGCCAACTTTATTGCGCTGACGCCGACAGCGGCGTCCTGCAATGGACCCGGCCGCGCCCCACGACGTATTCGGTACTGGCGAGTTCGCCGGTCCTGGTCGGCGAATCAGTGTTCATGGCCGCGCCGCACGGCTCTCCCGGCCAACTCTATCGATTGCTCGCGCCGACTGGGGCGGGTCAGCCGGTCGGGGCAGCCGACGCGTGGACAACCGCGCTCGACACCTGCCAAGGCGGCGTGGTTCACGTCGATGGGCGGCTTTATGGCTCGACCTATCCGCGGCGCGGCAGCTGGCAGGCCATCGATGCGCGCAACGGTGAACTCCTCTACGAGACCACCGAATTCCTCAAGGGCTGCGTCCTGTATGCCGATGGCCGGCTCTACACCCTCGCCGAGGACGGCTGGATGCTGCTGCTGGAGCCGACGGACAACGCATTCGCGGTGCGCGGCCGCTTCCGTTTGGCCGAGGCCCGCGACCGCAACGCGTGGGCCCATCCCGTGATCTCCGACGGACGCCTCTACCTGCGCTACCTCGATACGATTTCGTGTTACGATATCCGCACCGCTCACTCCCCGCGGAAATCATAGCAGATCAACCGCGCTGGGGACCCGCTGAGCGCGTCGCGCTGATTATGCACGACATAGAGGAGCCCGCGGTGCAGGGCGGGCAGCGTCCACGTCGACGCAGCCTGAAACAGGCGCACGCGCTGTTTCGTAATGGTGCCTTTCGGTGTCAGAGCGAACTCGGCTAACAGGCCGTCCTCACCGAGACAAAAGATGCGTTCACCCGCTTGGAGTAGGCTCGCGCGAAAAAAGCTCTGCGTGCGACCGGACTCTTGGAAACGCGTGTCATCGCTCCACACAATTTTTCCCGTGGCCACCTCGAGGCACTTGAACTCGGTGTCAGGCGGATTGCGGCCCGCAAAGCCGTAGAGGTGGCCGCCGATTTGCAGCGGCATCATCCAGTGCAGGCCGAAGCCGCGCTGCGTCCAGAGCTGCTTCGATTTCAGGTTCTCGTCGAACTCCAGCAACGTGCCACCCTTCTCATAGGTTTCGGAAATATAGACGCGCGTCGAATCGACAACGAGCGGCGTGCCCGCGATCACGGATTCGAAGACTTTCGCGCGCCACGGAAAGCGGTCGTAAACTTTGCCCGTTTGCGGATCGATCGTGAGCAAACCGCCGGCGCTCGGACGGCTATCGCCAGCGGCGATCACGAGCGCGACCTCTCGTCCCCGAATCGTGGCGACGATGGGCGAAGCGTAACTCGCGCCCCAGGTGTCTTCGACTTCCCAGAGCGTTTTCCCCGTGAGCTTGTCGAACGCCGCGACGCAGGTGCCCGAGGTTTCGTCGCGCGCTTTGCCGCCGACATTCACGATCACCCGATCTTTCCACACGAAGGGCGTCGGGCCGTAGCCGAAAAAATACTGGGGGATTCGGTAGTCCGCTGTCAGATCGCGGCGCCAGAGGAGTTTTCCCGTTTTGAGATCGAGACAATGCAGCAGCGCGGTCACGCCCGCGACGTAGATGCGATCACCGTCAATCACCGCGCTGGAGCGCGGCCCAGGGCTGAAGCCGTAGCGATCCTGATACGCGACCGGAGTGTCGAAACGCCAGAAACGCCGACCCGTTTCCGGATCGAGGCAGTCGACGGTTTCCTTGCCTTCGACGCGGTGAAAGTAAACGAGTCGACCGACGGAAAAGACTGGACAGGCGTAGCCCTCGCCCGTGGTCAGCTCCCAGATTTTCTTCGGTCCGCCCGCCGGCCAAATGCCGAGCAGCTTGGTCTCGGAGCTCGTGGCGTCGTGTTTCGGGCCGAGGAAGTGCGGCCAATCGGCGGTAATCGCGCCCGCGGGCAACGCCTTCGGGGCGGCGTGAAACGTCAGACCAGCGAAGGGCTTCGCCTCTTGGGCGACGCCGCTGTTGCAAACTGAAACGAGTCCGAGGGCGGCAAAGCGGGTGAGAATTTTTAACGCGTACATAGGGCGACCGGCGAAAGCGTGCGGGGTGTCGGTCTTGCCGCAACTGAAAGGTTTGCAGCGAGCAACTCCGCGCACTTTCCTGCGCGCCCCAACGTCCCACCCTCCCACTCATGACTCAAGCTGCCGCCCTCTTCTCCCGCTTGCCCGCTCTGCTGTCGCGCACGCGGTTCTACTATGGTTGGGTCGTGGTCGGCCTCGCGGCGCTCGCGATGGTGGGGACGCTGCCGGGTCGGACGCAAGGGTTGGGCCTGATCGCGGAGTCGTTGTTAAAAAGATCTGCAGCTCGACCGCGTGACGTTCGCCGAAGTAAAGATCCCCGGAGCAAGCTCCGGGGCATTTGATCCAGCCACCCATCATGTCCACCCTACCCTTGCCAATCCTGGTAGCCACGAGCGTGAGCGAGTGGAGGCGAGACGCGCTCGACTCGCTCACGCTCGTCGCTACACCAACCAAGCCGAAGCGAGCTTCGGGGTATCGGACCCATTGCGAATGAATCTGTGGGCGACGCTGCTCGGGTCGTTATGCTGCATCGGCGTCGGTCGCCTAGAGGATCAGATCGGCACTCGGATCGTGCTGACCGCGATTGCGGCGATGTTGGGGCTGGTCGTGTTGGCGATGCGTGTGACGACCGGGGTGGCGGCTATGTTTGGCCTACTTGTGTTATCGCGCGGCCTCGGTCAAAGCACGCTTTCAGTGGTGAGTGTCACGATGGTCGGCCAGTGGTTTCGCGGCCGGTTGAATCTGGCGATGGGGATTTTTTCCGTGGCCTTGAGTCTGGGCTTCATGACGGCGTTTCCGATCATCGGCGCGATCGTCGTCAGCGAAGGCTGGCGGACAGCGTGGGCTCTGATCGGCTGGTGTCTGCTGCCGGGGCTGGCGCTGATCGCGTGGTGGCTGGCCCGACGCGGACCGGAAGAATGTGGCTTGGCGTGGGAGCACAACGCCAAGCCGGCCGCGGCCGAACCGGCGGTGAGCATGACGTGGGCCGAGGCCCTGTGGCACGCCGGCGTTCTGGGTGTTCACCCACGCAAGTTCTACCTACAACCTCGTGGCTCCAGGCGTGGGCTTGTTCAATGAGTCAATCCTGACCGAGCGCGGTTTCGCGGCGGGGACCTATCACCGCAGTCTCGTGATCGTAGCCCTCCTATCACTCGTCGGAAATTTCCTCGGCGGCTGGCTCGCTGTGCGCTGGAGCATGAATCGCCTCATGGCGCTCACGATGGCGCTACTCGGCATGGCGCTGTGCGCACTGCCTTCGCTCAAGACTCTCGCGCAAGTTCACGCGTTCTCGGTCGTGATGGGCCTAACGGGCGGATTCGCGGTCGTGATTTTCTTCAGTGTCTGGGCGCAGGTTTTTGGTCGCGCCCATTTGGGCCGCATCGTCGGAACGCCACAGATAATGACTGTGCTGGCCTCGACGGTAAGCCGTTGCTCCTCGCGCAGTGTCACGCCGCCACCGGATCGTATAAGGCCGTATTCTACTCTTTGGCCGCTGTTGTTGCACTCCTCGCACTCGCGGCCTTGTGGGTACTGCTACCGGCGGCTAGGTAGGCCGGGAGGTCGCTCGCTTTTTTCATGGGCGGACGAAGCGAGCCTACTCAAGTCGCAGGCACTGCTCCAAGGGCAACCAACCCAAGATTCCCTTCGAGACCGCGTTGGGCTTGTTTCACTACGCTGGCGGCGACCAACGGCTCACCGTAAGGCAAATCGTCGGGCAATGGAACGAGCTCCCGGAATTGGCTCCAGAGGCGCGAGAAATCTTTGTTCACGTCGCCCGAAAGACAGTCGGTGATGTCGGCGGCGGCTTCGGGATGGCGTTCGACGACTTGCTTGAACGAGAAGCCCGGTTGATAAAACGCGTAAACGAGCTTGCGCATGTTTTCGACGCCGGTGCGGATCGTGACGCCATAGGTCGCGAAACGCTCCGGGGACAGATCTCCGGCGACCAAGCCGGCGTGCACGGTCTCGCCAACCAGCACGCCACTCTTCAACGCCAGCATGACGCCGCTGCTGAAAACGGGATCGAGAAACGCGAGTGCATCACCGACGAGCGCGAGACCGGGCGACGCGCAATAGCGCGAGTGCCGCGAATACTCGCTTGTGACCCAGTACTCGCCCGTGCACCGGCCGACAGAGAGACGGTCCTTGATCCACAGGTTTTCGCCAATCTCACGTTGGAAAATTGCCTCCGGATCTTTGACGCCGTCGCGCGTGAGATATTTGCCCTCGGCCACGACACCGACGCTGACCATGCCACCGTGCTGCGGGATGTGCCAGAACCAGCCCTTGTGCGGGATGAAGGCGACGGTGGTTTCGCCCTCATCGATACCCTCGGCTCTCTTCGAATCCTGATAGTAGGTCCAAACCGCAATCTTGTTGAGAAAAGGATCGCGCTCCCTCCAGCCGTTTGCCTGGGAGGCGAAGGCTTCTTTGCCAGTGCAGTCGAGCGTGATGGGGGCGTGAAACACGTGGGCGCATCCAGCCGCATCGGTTGCCGCCACTCCGACGACGCGGTCGCCCTCCCACAGAAGGCGCGTGACTTTGATTTCCTCGCGGACGTCGGCGCCCTTGTGGCGGGCGTTGTCGAGCATCATTTGGTCGAACTCTGAACGCAGCACCTGCCACGATTGCGCGATGGTGTCCTTGTCATAACGAGTGGAAAAATAGAAGGGCTGCGAGCGCCCGCCTTCCTGCTGCACGAAGCGCACGCTGTATTTTTTCACGAAGTGCGATTGGCGCATCTGCGGGATCATACCAAGCCGCTCGAGCGGTTGAAACGTGAACGGAATCAGCGACTCACCAATATGGTAGCGGGGAAATTTTTCCCGCTCGAGGATCAGCACGCGATGGCCGTATTCGCCGAGGATGGCACCGGTCGAAGCACCCGCGGGACCGCCGCCGATAATAATAGCATCGTAGTTTGGGGAGACGTGCATAGAGAAAAAAGGGATGTGAGGAGTGCGAAGAGAGAAAAAGAATGCTAGAACAAATTTAAATACGTGCCGACAAGGCGGACGGACGCGCGCCGATTGCGCGGGCACCGGGGTGCGACTGACAGCGCTGTAGCACGTAACCGAGCCCCGCGCCGAAACCGAGGCCGTGGGCCGCGCCCCAAAGCAGGCGACCAGGGATGCCGCGGACGGCGGCATGAAGTTGCTCGCCTGCGTAGTAGCCCAAGCTGTGGAGCACGAGAAGCGCGCCAAAGAGCGGGAAAAAACCGGTCGTGCGACCAAAAGCACGTTGCAGCAAGCACGTCATCGCCGCGAGTCCCGCCGCCGCTCCCAAGAGATCGGCCTGAAACTTTCCCCGCAGTCCGAACCAACACACACACCAGCCCACTGCGTAGGCCAGAAACACCGTCGCGAAGCACAACGTGAAACGCCAAGCCGCGCCCGGCGCCGCGACCAACCGGCTGAGCGCGAGCCCCCCAAAACCGAGGTAGACCGAGGCCGTTGTTGTATACAAGAACACCGTGCCTGGCACCAAACGAAACGCCCAAATCGAATACGCCAGCGTGCTCACCGCCCCGAAACTCAGGCATCCGTAGACCATCGCAAACTGCAGCGAAGCTGGCGAACGTGGCTCGGCAGGGTCGGGAGCGAGGCGGAACAGTTTCATCGAGAATCACGGGAACATACCCACAAGACGCCGAGCTCAAGGAAAAAGGTGCGCGGCGCAAAGCTTGCGTCGCATTTTTCCGTCACCCACAACGCACGACCCACCGCGCCACCATGACCCTATCGCTCACTCTGTTCCGACCCTTCGTTTTCGCCGCGCTCTTGGTGGGCGGCACGCCTCCGCTCTCGGCCGTCGATTGGCCGCAGTGGCGCGGGCCGCAGCGCGATGGCGTCTGGCGTGAGACCGGCATCGTCGAGAAATTTTCCAGCCCCCAGCTGCAACCGGTCTGGACCGCCACGGTCGGCCCCGGCTACAGCGGTCCGACGGTCGCCGGTGATCGCGTTTACCTCACGGATCGCGTCAACGAACCCGCGCCCCAAGAGCGTGTACGCTGCTTCGATCGCTCCACCGGTAAACCGCTCTGGACGCACACCTACCCCTGCGTGTATCGCGACATCGACTACGCACTCGGTCCCCGGGCGGCGGTCACGGTCGTCGACGGCCGGGCCTTCGCATACGGTGCGATGGGGCACGCGCACGCTCTCGACGCGGCTTCCGGCCAGGTCCTTTGGGCACGCGATCTCGCGACCGAATACGGAGTGAAGCTCAATGTCTGGGCCGTCTCCGGCGCGCCACTCGTCGTGGGCGATCTCGTGATTTTCCAAGTCGGCGGGCCGCCCGATGCGTGCGTCGTCGCCCTCGACGTGAAGACCGGCCGCGAACGCTGGCGCGCGCTCGACGGCCAGTCGTCCTACTCGGCACCGCGACTGGTTCGGCTCGGCGAGCGCGAGGTCGTGCTAGTCTGGACTGGGTTTTGGATCGCCGCCCTCGACCCCGCGACCGGCAAGGTGTGGTGGCAGGAGCCTTACAAACCGGTCAACATGATCCTCAACGTCGGCGATCCCGTGCTCGACGAGTCGGGGACGAAGCTGTTTTTCTCCGCTTTTTACGACGGTGCGCGGCTCTACGAACTGCCGCGTGACACCTCACCCCCGACCCTGCTCTGGCAGCGCAAGGGCGTGAACGAGCGTAAGACGGACGCGCTGCACAGCATCATAATGACACCCTTCGTGCGGGGTGGCTACGTCTACGGCATCGATAGCTACGGCGAGATGCGCTGCCTCAAGCTCACAAACGGCGACCGCGTGTGGGCAGACACGACGCTGCTCGACAACGGCCGCTGGGCCACCGCGCATTTCGTGCAACACGGCGACCGCACCTGGATCACCACCGAAAAAGGCGAGATCGTGATCGCGAAGCTCACGCCGGCCGGCTTCGAGCGGATCAGCAGCGCGCACTTCATCACGCCCGAGACGCCGTTGCGCAACCGCGCGCACCCGATCGCTTGGTCGCATCCAGCCTACGCGCATCGGAGCCTGTTTGCGCGCAACGATACCCAGCTCGTGTGCGTCTCACTCGCCGCGTCCCCGTAATCTCCGAAACCAGACCCTTGTCGGCTGGCTCCCGCGAGGCCGGGCGCGCTCAAGGATGAGTTCGAAGATCTCATCTGAATCAAAGCACCATGTATAACGACGCTACTCTTTCTTGTAGTATCATCTCAGGCGATCCTCCGACCGTTCCTGAGCTTGCCCCCGTCGCGGCGCGCGTCAAAGCGGGCGGCGGATGCCAATTCTACGCCTCCGTCGCCGGCCGATGCCGGCCGACGAGCAACTCAAACAGCGGTGACGCCATCAACGTCGTCACGACCGCCATGATCACGAGCGTGGCAAACAGCGCGGGCGTGATGATTCCGCGCTGCAGGCCGATATTAATAATGATAAGTTCCATCAGCCCGCGCGCATTCATCAACGTGCCGATGCCGAGCGACTCACGATTCGACAATCCCGTCGCGCGCGCCGCGAGCCAGCAAGCCACGCCCTTGCCCCCGATCGCCGCGACCAAAATGAGGCCCGTCATGCCCCAGAGGTAGGCGGAATCGAGGAGGCCGATCTGGGTGTTGAGGCCCGAGTAGGTGAAGAACAGCGGCAGCAGCAGCGCGACCGTGAGCGGTTGGATGCGCGCGATCAGCTCCTTCGTCACGAGGCCGCGCGGCATCGCAATCCCCATGATAAATGCGCCAAATACTGCATGCAGCCCGATCCAGTCGGTGAAACCAGCAGCCAGAGCCATCAACGCGAGGCACGCGACGAATTCGCCGTCCGACAATTGCCCGCGTGCCTCGATCCCGCGCGCCCACCGCGCCAGCAGCGGCCGAACCACGAGCAGCGCGACCGCGACGAAGCCGACGCCGCCGCCGATGTTCCAGGCCGCGCCCGCAAAATTCCCATCGAAACTCGCGAGTACGATGGCGAGCAAACCCCACGCCGCCGCGTCGTTGATCGCGCCTGCGCCGATGGCCACAGTACCCATGGTCGTTCCGGTGAGGCGCTTGAAATGGATAATGCGCGCGAGCATGGGAAACGCCGTGATGCACATCGAAGCCCCGAGAAAAAGCATCGCCTCGACGAGCGAGGTCTTGGCGGGAAAGAGCGACGTGTGCCCGTGAAAATACCAACCCAGCGCCGCGCCAAGCACGAACGGCGCCGCCATCCCCGCGATCGACACCGCCACGGCGCTCCGCAGTTGGCGCCGCACGATGTCCATCCGAAACTCCAGCCCCACGACAAACATGTAGGCCGCGAGCCCGAGCTGCGAAACGGGAAACAGCACCCGCAACGTCTCCGGAGGAAACAGTTTCGCCGAGACCGCCGGGAGAAACAGGCCCAGGAGCGACGGCCCGAGCAGCACGCCAGCGAGCATCTCTGAGACCACCTGCGGTTGGCCCGCCCGCCGCCCGACGAGGCCGACGATTTGGCACACGATCAAGATCGCCCCGATCTGGAAAAAGAAGTGAACGGCGAGCTGGAGATTGGTCATGGGCTGTGAGCGTAGTTCGCGGGAGACGCACCGAAGGTCAAGACGTTGCCCGGCGTGTTTCCCACCGGCCGCCCGAGGTAGGAGCCCGCTTGCGGGCGATTGTGAGCGCGACCGCCCCCGGTCGCAAGTTACAGGCCGACCCCGGGGCGGTCGCGCTCCCGCAAACCATTGCCGGCTAGCAGACTCCTCCTTCCGGCGTTTCCGCCGGTTCAGACTGCCGCTACTTCGTCACGCAATAAAGGTGCGTGCCCGTGCGGATGAACAGCTCGCCGTCCACTGCGGCCGGCGTGCAGAGCGTGTAGCTGCCGTCGAGTGAGTTTTTCCCGAGGAGCTTGTAGGCCGGGCCGGCTTGCACGACGGCGATCTCCCCCGACTCGCTCGTGATGTAGATTTTTCCGTCAGCCAGAATCGGCGAGGCACTGATGGTGCCGAGGCCGGTGGCCTCCGGGCCGTAGATGCGCTCGCCCGTCTTGGCGTTGACGCACGTGATCGAGCCGCGGTCGTCGGCCATGTAGAGCCGCTCGCCGTCGCTCGCGGGCGTCGGCACATCGGGCGAGCCCCGCTCAGTCCACTTCCACGCCAAGTGACTCGTCGTAATGTCGCCGGTGCCGCCCGCCTTGAAGGCGATGAAGGGCTTCACCCGCGTCGGCGCGAAGATCATGCCGTCACGGACGAGCGGCGACGCAATCACGCGGAACGTTTTGCTCTTCTCCGGATTCAGCCCGCCGCCACGCCACAGCTCCTTGCCCGTCTCGAAGTCGTGGCCCGTCACATAATCGCTACCGCCGACGACGATTTGTTTCTTGCCGTTCACCACGAGCAGCGCGGGCGTCGAGTAGGCATCGGGGGACTCATGCTCCGCATCGGTCGGGCGCTCGGCGTACCAGAGTTTTTTTCCGTCAGCGGCGTTCAGCGCGAAGAGGTAGCAGGGGTCGTCCGTGTAGAGTCCGTGCAGCATCTGAAACACGAGCTTGCCATCGACCAGCAACGGCGACGAACCGTAGCCAAACTGAATGCCGATCTTCCCAAAGTTCTTCGGTATATCGAAGATCCACTTCTGGTTTCCCGCGAAGTCGAAGCACGCGACCATGCCGTTCCCCGACACCACCCAGACGTGCTTGCCGTCAGTCACCGGCGAAGGCGACGACATGTTGTGCTTCTGTTTGATTTCGTTGCCGCGGTCATGCTGGCGGCGCCACAGCTCCTTGCCCGTCGCGCGGTCGAGGCAGAGCAGGAGCAACTCCTGCCCGCCGGGCCCCTTGACCCCGCCGGGAGCGGGCCGCTTTTTTTTGCCCGGCGGCAACGGCTCGGCGACGGCCACCGGTGCTGCAACGACTTCCTCCGAAGGCGAATTGAGAAAAATCCGGTCGCCCCAAATCGTCGGCGAGGAGCCGCTCCACGCGGGCGTCGCAATCTTCCATTTGATATTTTGCGTCGCGCTCCACGTCTCGGGGAGATTCTTCGCCGTCGTGGTCGTGCCATCGCCATTGGGCCCGCGCCAGCCGGGCCAGTTGGCGGCGGCGGTGAGATTGGCGGTGGCGGCACCGGCCAAGATCAGCGCGACACCGACGGCCTTGCGGGAAAGACGATTATTTAGGTTTGAAGCGGAGGGGGCGAGGTTCATGGGGCGAGGCGTTGCGAAACGTTTTACTGCAGCGAATTTTGAAGAGAAAAGACGGCGACGAGTCGAGAGCACATCGGCGATGCAGAGCAGTTTCGCGTAGGCGACGTAGATTTTCCCGTCGGCGAGAACCGGCGATGTCTAGGTGCGGCCAATCCCCGTTTCCATCGGACCATAAGTTACCACGCCGGTCTTGGCATCGAGGCAGGTGATCGCACCTTGGTCGCTCACCATGTAGAAACGTGGCCCGTCGCTCATCGGCGTCGGCACGTCGGGCGCGTTGCTCCGCTCGGTCCAGATCCACCGAGCTGGCTCGTCGAAGTGTCGCCGCTGCAGCCAGCACGGAACTCCAGCAGCGGCACCTGCCGCGTCGGCGCAAAAATCATTCCGTCGCGCACCGTTGGCGAAGCGACGCCCCGGAAATCCCCGGCGTTGCGCGGATTGAGCCGGCCCGCGCGCCACATTTCCGCGCCCGTCGCCGCGTCGTAGCCGGTTAGGTCGTTGCCGCCGAGGACGACGAGTTGTTTTTCCCCGGCGATCATCGCCACAGCGGGCGTCGTGCAGGAGTCGGGCGATTCGCGAAGGGCGTCGGTCGCTCGACGCGCCAAGCTACGGCATCATGGTGTCGGCTCTGAAGGGGGTTCGAACGCGTGCAAACTCCGCGCGAAGACGTGGGGAATCGAGCGGCGAGGCGAGGAGACGTCGAGCATCGCGGCTGCGCGAACCAGCGTAACCCCAAAATCGCCGGCACCGACCAATCTTCAGTCATCCCGAGCCCGATCGAAAGGGTCGACGCCTTCGAACAGGCGACAGCGACGCAGCACACAGTCCAGAGCCGTTAAAACAAAAAAGGCGCGCCGCCGATGCAACGCGCCCCTCAAGATCCCAGCACTCGGTCGTTCGAGTTCGGCTGACTTAGCCTACGTAAAGTTCGTCGGCCTTGAAAAAGCGCAGGAGTTCGGCCTTCGCGTTGTCGACGCTGTCAGACGCATGCACGACGTTCGTCATCATATCGGTGCCGAAATCGCCGCGGATAGTGCCTTTGGCGGCCTTGCGGGAATCGGTCGGCCCGAGCAGATCACGCACGCGTTGGACGACATTGTCGCCCTGCAGCGCCACCATAATCACAGGGCGGGACTTCATGAAGTTCTCGATCTCGGGATAGAACGGTTTGTCGGCGACATGCGCGTAGTGCTCGCGGAGCACCGCGGCGGAAAGACGGGTCATTTTGCACCCGATGACGTCGAAGCCCGCGGACTCAAAGCGCGCGAGCGCCGATCCCACGAAACGCTTTTCCATGCAGTCAGGCTTAAAGATAACGAAGGTTTTCTCCATAAAAAGAAATCAACGTAGGTCTCCGGCAGCTTTTGAAAAGCCTAGAGTTTAAGGGCGTCATGATTGCAAATTTCTGTGATCGCAAAACTATAAAAGACGAACGCTCCCCCGAAATCCGAAGGTGTGCGCGTTTCGTGGTTCCCTACCCCATCCCGCTGTTCACTCCCCTGCTACCTTTGAAAACTTTCGGCCCGCCCTCGCTGCGGCTCTCGCGCCATGGCTCCATTGCCGCCGCCGCACTTGCCTTCGCCACGCCATTCGTCGGGGCTCAAAGCGCCCCACCCACGAAAACCACCACGGTCTCCGCCGCCTCGGATAAATCCGAGGAGACCATTTTCCTCTCCCCTTCACCGTCATCGAGGACGATAAGGGCTGTCAGGCCTTCAACACGCTTCCCGGCACGCGCATCAACTCGAAGCTCGAAGACCTCGGTGCCTCCGTCACGGTCGTCACGAAGCAGCAGCTGGAAGATACCGCCGTTCTCGATATCAACGACCTCTTCCGCTACGAGGCCAGCACCGAGGGCACGGATGATTTCACGCAGTTCACCCCCAACCGCACCGGTGGCGTCGGTGACAATATCCAGGACGACCCCGCCCGCGCCAACCGTATCCGCGGCCTCGGCTCCGCCGGCACGAGCGGCAGCGGCGTCAACAACGCGTGGGGTCATTTCCCCAGTAACAGCCGGATACCCTTTGATCTCTACAACGTCGGTGCCATCGAAATTCCCGCGGGTCCAACTCCAATCTCTTTGGCCTCGGCTCTAGCGCCGGCACCGTGAATCTCGTCCCCAACGGTAACTGCTCACGCCGAGATGTGCACGGGCTAGTGCTTAGTTGCAAAGATTAACGATAGTATTTTGCAATTGCGCCCCTTTGACTTCACGCTGCCGCCACTTGAACGGCTTAGCCGTTAGATTGTAGACTGCGAGGAACGCGTCGATGGCCTGGCCCAACTCGGTAACGTTCTTGAAGCTGGCTCCACGCAGCGCCTTTCTGGACATGATGCCGAACCAGATTTCGACTTGATTGAGCCAACTGGCGGAGGTCGGAGTGAAATGAAAATGCACGTTGGGATGCAGCGCGAGCCAAGCATCACATTTCTTCTGCGTGCCATAGTTGTCCAGAATCACGTGCAGTTCGCGATCCGGTGGAGCGTCCGCCACGATTTGATCCATGAACTGCAGGAACTCCTCGCGTCGTTTGAGCGTGGTCTTGCTGGTCTTGATTTCGCCGGTGGCCACCTGCAAGGCGGCGAATAGATTCAGGGTGCCATGACGTTTGTAGGTGCTCTTGAAGCCCCGCACGATCTTGCCGTTGTTGGTTTCCACATAGCCGGTGGCCCGTTCCAACGCCTGAATGCTGGGCTTTTCATCCACGCTAATGACCAGCGCCTTTTCCGGAGGATTCAAATATAGCGCGATAATATCGGCTGCTTTTGCCGCGAACTCTTTGTCCGTGCTCACGCAACAAAAGCGGTGGCGTTGCAAGCCGATGCCCTCCTTGCGCAGCACCCGCCAGACCGCATGCACCGATCCATTGACCGCCGCCGCCACAGCCGGGCCGTCCCAGCAAGCCTGACTCGCCGGCGGTGGCGTTTCCAAAGTCGCCAGCACCCGGTTGCGAAAGCTCTCGTCGTAGATCCGTTTGGCACCCGGTCGGGGTGCATCCACCAGCCCCTTCAGCCCATGTTGGGAAAATCGCACGCGCCATTTGATCACGGTATTCGGCCGGGTATGCCAGCGGCGGGCAATTTCCTTCACGCGTTGCCCCGCGACACAGCCCAGAATAATCCGGGCTCGTTCCACAGCTTGCATCGGCTCAGTTCGGCCGGCGGCCAGCCGCTCCAGCGTTTCCTTGTCGTCCTCACTGCAGGTGATGAGAGATGCTGTTCGGGCCATGAATCTCATCTGCTATATATCGCTTATCATTGCAAGTAAGCACTAGTTGGACGACCTCGCGGATAACGAAAAATTGCCACCTTTCCTGCCAAGGTGCGATGGAAACAAGGTCGTTCCTTGTTTCTATCGATTAGTATTGATGGAAATAAGCTGCCTGTTTGTTTCGACGCATGAAAACAAGCCCCGCGCCCTCACCGGCGGGACGCTGGATCAAAGCTCGGCTCTGTAGCTGAATCTGTGGGTGGATTGGGCGGGTAAATCGTGATGTAGGGAGCAGCGCGAGGCGGACGCCGAGAACGACTAGGCACGGACTGGTCTTCGCCTCCGGCTCCGAACCACAATCCGCTTTGAAGGAAGA
>SXGR01105750.1_pt1 | contig 48107 bp, 37 predicted proteins | sample 3174711 | NCBI WGS metagenome assembly SXGR01 (sample SAMN11356860, study PRJNA531348) | freshwater metagenome | isolation source: freshwater sample F1-60 | place: China: Fuxian Lake, Yuxi | collected 2017-12-25
AGGCGGACGCGAAGGAGCGCGGCGAACCGGTGTCCGGCCCGATGAAGATGTGGTCGTTCCGCGAAGGGCTGAGTGTGCTGGTCAACGCGATGAGTGAGCAACTCGGTGAGTCCGTGCGGTGCGGCCCGCGATGCCATCCGCGCCGTTGACAAGCAGGTTCGGAAACCGCGACGGCAGCACGTCGGGCTCCTCGTGCGTCCCGTCGAAATTCGGCGACAGCGGGACGGTCTCCTTGTCGATGTCGATGAGAAGCTCGCCCGCGAGCTTCGTCATGCGGCACTCTGTGTACCGGTAGGCGGCCGCTCGGTCTCCGTCGACGGACCCGAAATTCCCCTGCCCGTCGACCAGAGGGTACCGGAGGTTCCACGGTTGGGCCATACGGACGAGCGCGTCGTAGACGGCGGTGTCGCCGTGGGGGTGGTACTTCTTGAGCACTTCGCCGACGACGCCGGCGCACTTGCTGTGCTTCCGGTCGGCCGTCATTCCCTCGCGGTGCATCGCGTAGAGAATGCGGCGATGGACCGGTTTGAGGCCGTCGCGGACGTCGGGCAGGGCCCGCCCGATGATGACGGACATCGAGTAGTCCAGGTAGCTGGACTTGAGTTCCTCCTCGATACGGATCGGGAGGATGGAACTAGCAAAGGGATTCATCGGGGGGACTCGCTCTTCAGGGGCCGGCCAAACAGCGAATCGCCGATTCGGTCCAGGCCGTCAAGGTCGTTGACGTCGTCGTCGAGGCGGGGCACCTCGACGTAGAAACCAGGGGAGGCCGCCGCACGAAGCGGGCGCAGCCGCTCTGCCTGGGCCGTGGCGAGCGCGGCGAGGCGCCGGTGCGCCATCGAAAGGCGGGCCAGGAGTTGAGCCGCGGCGGTTGGCGGGAGGTCGGCGCCGAGGTCCGCGACGGCCTCACCAAGCGCGCCACGGGCATCATGATCCGTCACGGCGACCCTGTGCACCTGGTTCGCCACGATGCCTGCACGTGGAAGGTCGCGCCGCCCGAGCTCCTCTTGGAACCACAGCGCGACGTCCAAACCGTTGGGGTGGGGCGCCGCCACCGTCACGAAGCCCGTTTCGGGAGCCCGGAGGCGAGCCAGGACGGCCTCGTGGCGCGCCAAGAACCCGGCAACCATGCCTTGGAAGTCCGAAAAGAAGGCGCCGAGATCCGTGACGAAGTCCGCACCGAACACCACGCCAAGCAGGCGCTGCACGACGTTGACGGGTCCCGCGAACCACAACCCCCCGCGCGCGGGGAGGAACCACCCCAAGACGCGCTCGTCGAGGAACCGGACGAGACGGCCGGGTGCCTCCAAGAAGTCCAGCGCATTCTTCACGGGGGCTGTGTCGAGGACGACGAGGTCCCAGCGATCGTCGTCCACGAGATCGTGGAGCAACTCCGACGCCATGTAGTCCTGACTCCCCGCCAGGGTGTCCGCCATGTGACGGTAGACGTGGTTGCCGAGCACCCGGTCCCGAGTCTCCTCGTCGGGCGCCACCTTCGCGATGAGGTTGTCGAAAGCCGCGCGGCTGTCGAGCATCCCCGCCCAAAGCTGGCCCGGACCGGCCCCGGCGATGGCGCGCGGCGTGCCGTCGAGCATGTCCAGGCCAAGGGCGTCCGCGAGTCGGCGCGCCGGATCGATCGTCAACACGACGACGCGACGGCCGAGCCGAGCCGCCCGCAACCCGATCGCAGCCGAGGTCGTCGTCTTGCCGACACCTCCGGCGCCGACACAGACCACAAGGCGCCGTTGGGACAGCCACAGCTCGAGCGGGCTCAGGTCGTCCATTCGACCTCCGAACGCGCTCGACCGACCCGACGCCCAAGCGCGACGGCCACTTCCTGGACCACCTGGGTCGGCGACGCGTCGGGCGCCATCGCGTGTACGGGAATCGGCACCCGCCCACAGCCCGCTTCGATTCCGGCCATCGCCGCGGCACTCGCCGCCTCCATGGCGGCCTCCCAGCGTCCGGCGCGCACGAACTCGCGGCCGGCGTCGCTGAGCGGAGCCTCGGCGAGGCGCGCCAACAACGTACCCTCGTCCTCGGTCATCGTGGGCGGGGTCGCGCGGTTGAGGAAGATCTGGGGCGGACGGGACAACAGGCCGATCGCACCCAGACGTTCGGCCGTCTCGATCGTCTCGCTGACGACCATCTCTTCCGGCAGGGCGACGAGGACGACGTGGGTATCGATGTGCAGGATTCGGTCCCGCAACTGCGCCGCGCGCTGCCGAATGGGTCCGCTGCGGAACAGGCCGAGCGCGGACCGCGTGACGTCGAGCAACGACAACGCATGACCACTCGCCGGCATGTCCACAACGACGAGGTCGTAGCGGGAGGTGTGCTGTTCCACGGCGGACAACGTGACGAGTTCTCGGCTTCCCGGCGTGAAGTCGAGGAAGCGGGCGAGGGCCGCGTTCGACAACACCGCGCCAACGAGGCGACGCGACGGCACCACCCGCTCAAGAAAGGCGCCCAAGGCCTCTTGCCAAGTCAGGTTGGCGACATCGAGGTTGGGCCGCACCGAGACGGGCTCCCACGACCCACCCGCCCCGAAGATGACGGGAAGCGAAGGGTGCTTGGCATCCACCTCAGCGAGCAGGACGCGGCGGCCTTCGGCCGCGGCCAACATGGCCAGCGCGGAGGCAAAGGTCGTCTTCCCCGTGCCCCCTTTGCCGGTCACGAGCGCGAGGCGGCCGGCGAGCAGGCCCGCGATCTCGGCCCGATCGTCGGACATCAGATGTCGAGGTTGCGGACGTCGAGCGCGTTCTGCTGAATGAAGTCGCGTCGCGGCTCGACCACGTCGCCCATGAGCACCGTGAACATCGTGTCGGCCGCAACGACGTCGTCGACCTCGATGCGGTGGAGAATCCGCACCGTGGGGTCCATCGTGGTCGACCAGAGCTGCTCGGGGTTCATTTCCCCCAGACCCTTGTACCGCTGGACTTCCCAGCCCCGCTGCGCGAGACCCAACATGGCTTCGAGCAACTCAGCGTAGCTGGTGGCCACGCGGTGGGCGTTGCCGGCCGAAACTGTCGTTGGCAACGGGCACGCTTCGACGAGCTCGGCGTGGAGGACCGTGAGTTCGGAGTGTTCGCCGAAGCGGTCCGCAACGCGCACGGTGCGCACCTCGCCAAGCTGCTCGATCTCCACGACGAGGACCGGACCCGCTTCGAGCGCAACGGAAACGAGGCGCATGCCCGGCTCCAACTCCGCCACCCGGCGCGTCAGGCCCGCTTCCAGCCCAGCGCGGACGACGCCTCCGCTTTCGGCCAACAAAGCTTCCGCAAGGGCCCGCGGAACGCGACGTTCGATCCGGCGAAGCCGGCGGCCGAGATCGGCGACCTGTTCGGCGAGCAGGCGGACGCGCTCGGCTTCGAGTGGAGCGCGGCCGTTGGGCGTGACCGTCACCGCGGTGGGGACGGCATCCAGGAAGAAGCGCTCCTGGGCCGCCTCGTCGCGAAGGTAGCGCTCTTGGCGCCCCTTTTTCACGCGGTACAGCGGCGGTTGGGCGATGAAGAGGTGGCCAGCCTTGACCACGTCCATCATCTGGCGCCAGAAGAAGGTGAGCAGCAACGTCCGGATGTGGCTGCCGTCGACGTCGGCGTCGGTCATGATGATGACGCGGTGGTAGCGGAGCTTCTTGAGGTCGTAGTCCTCGCCGACACCGCAGCCGAGCGCGGAAATGATGGTTCGAACCTCGTTGTTCGACAACATCTTGTCGAGTCGCGCCTTCTCGACGTTCAGGATCTTGCCACGCAAGGGCAAGATCGCCTGGAACTTGCGGTCCCGGCCCTGCTTGGCCGAGCCGCCGGCGCTGTCTCCCTCGACCAGGTACACCTCGCAGAGGGCCGGGTCGCGCTCCTGGCAGTCCGCGAGCTTTCCAGGCAGGTCTGCGCCGTCCAGGGCCGACTTGCGGCGCGCGAGCTCGCGGGCCTTGCGAGCGGCTTCGCGGGCGCGGGCGGCCTCCAGCGACCGGCCGACGATCGTGCGGGCGGGGGCCGGATTCTCTTCCAACCACGCGCCGAGTTGCTCGTTGACGATCGCCTCGACGATGCCCTTGACTTCGGAGTTGCCGAGCTTCGCCTTGGTCTGGCCCTCGAACTGTGGCTCGGGGACCCGGACGGACAACACCGTGGTCAGGCCTTCGCGGATGTCCTCACCGGCCAGGACGACGCCTTTGAGCACCTTCGAGGCCATCGCGGTCGCGTAGACGTTGATCGTGCGCGTGAGCGCCGCACGGAAGCCCGAGAGGTGGGTGCCGCCGTCGACCGTGTGGATGTTGTTGACGAAGCTGCAGGTCGTCTCCTGGTACGACGCGCTCCACTGCATCGAGCACATCACCTCGACGCCATCCCGTTCGCCGCGCAGCACGACCGGGGGCGAATGCAGCGGCGTGCGCCCGGTGTTCAACCACTCGACGTAGCTGGCGACGCCGCCTTCGTAGGCGAAAGTCTCGGACCGGTCGGCGCGCTCGTCGACGAAGCGGATTTGAAGACCAGGATTCAGAAAGGCGATCTCGCGCAGGCGCGTGGCGAGCACGTCGTAGGAGAAGTCGACCGTCTCCTGGAAGATCGACGCGTCCGGCCAGAAGCGAACGCGGGTTCCCCGGCGCGGCGCTCCATCGGTCCGCTCCGGAGCGGGGCCGGTGTCCGTCAGCTTGGTCACGGGGACGCCGATCGCGTAGCGTTGATGCCACGCCCGGCCGTCGCGCCACACCTCGAGATCCAATTTGGCGGAAAGCGCGTTGACGCACGACACGCCGACGCCGTGCAATCCGCCGGACACCTTGTACGCGCTCGCCTCGAATTTTCCGCCGGCGTGCAGCACGGTGAGGACGACCTCGGCCGCCGGACGCCCCTCTTCGGGGTGGATGTCGACCGGGATGCCACGGCCATCGTCGGCGACCGAGCAGCTGCCATCGTCGTGCAGCGTCACATCGATGGCGCGGCACCAACCGGCCAGCGACTCGTCGACCGAGTTGTCCACGACCTCGTAGACGAGGTGGTGGAGACCGCGCTCGCCGACCGAGCCGATGTACATCGCCGGCCGCTTGCGTACCGCCTCAAGCCCCTCGAGAACCTGGATGCTCGAAGAGGTGTAGTCTCCCGCCTCTCCGACCCGAGTCGCCGTCGTCATCGCGCCTCTCGTTGGACCGCCTGCGGGGCGGTCGCCGAACACGCGATCCTATCTGGATCAGGACCCCTGGTCGAGGGCGATCGGCTCGTTGCCGCGCAGGTCCGAAAGGGCGACGCCGGCCTGCATGGTCCACAGGCGCGTCTCCCCTTCCGGAAGGTCGCGCAGCCACCGCGCATCCGTCGTCGACGCGAACACCTGAGCGCCCAGACCCTTGAGCCGGTCCACCAATCGCGCGGTTCGGTCGCGGTCGAGTTCCGATCCTACGTCGTCGACGAGGAACACGGGGACGTCTCCCCGTTCGGCCGCCGCGCTGAGCTCTGCGAGCTTGAGCGCCAACACGACACTCCGCACCTGGCCACGGCTCGCCCAGTTGCGAACCGCTCGGCCGTCGAGTGAAAGCTCCACATCGTCGGTCTGGGGACCGACGAGCACCATCGTCCGCCGCCGCTCTTCGGCGCGTGCGGTCGCCAACGCCGTCGACAAGGCTTGCGCACGCGACGCGACGCCGTCCCCCTGGGCCGCCGTGCGCAGCCGCAGCGCCAGGCGCCCCGTGCCCGCAAGGGCCGCATGGTGATCGGCGACATGAGACGTCAGGGCCGCCACCTGGCGGGCGCGCGCCTCGCACAGGGCCGCGCCCGCGTCGGCGAGCGCACCGTCGAGCGCGTCGAGCACATCGTCTGCAGCCCCAGACCGCAAGGCGGCCCCTTTGTGGTCGAGCAGGCGTCGCACCCGGTTGACGCGGTCGAGGTGGGCCGGCTCCGCCGTGAAGGCAGCCCGGTCGAGGTACCGACGGCGAAGCGCCGGTTCACCGCTGGCGACCGCGATGTCGTCTGGCGTGAAGGCCACGCACCGCAGCGCGCCGAACCACTCCCCGAGATCCGAGACCTTGGCCGCGTCCCGCGTCAGGTTGCGCAGCGGCCCGGCGACCTCGAGTTGCAGGCGCGTCGCGCCAATGTCGCTGCGCACCTGCGCCTCGGCCTTGGCCGTCGTCGCCCCCCACTGGATGGCGTCCCTGAGCCTATGGCCGTGGATGGGCTTGAGCGTCGAGAGCGCGTAGACGAGCTCGAGCACGTGCGTCTTGCCCTGCCCGTTATTCCCTTCGAACACGACGAAGGGGGCGTCGACGTCGAGGTCCAGAGGCGCGAGATTCCGCCAATGGACCGCCGACAGCCTTCGGACGATCAATCCAGCCGCATCGGCATGACCACGAAGAACGCACCGCTCTGGTCGGGGTCGCGCAACAGGCAGGGCGCAAGCGCGTGGGCCATGTGGAGCGTGACGCGCTCGCTCTCCAGCGCTTGCAGGACATCATACAGGTAGCGGGCATTGAAGCCCGTCACGAGGTCTTCCCCTTGGTGCGCGATGGGGAGCGACTCCTTGACCTCTCCGCGGTCCGCATTTTGGACGTCGATGCCCAACTCCTCGGCCCCGAAGGCGAAGCGAACGGCCCGCGACCGGTCCTGAACGACGATCAAGACGCGCCGCAGCGCACTCATCAGGTCTGCGCCGCGCGCGGTCACCTCGTGGCGGTGGTCCGTCGGCAACACACTTTCGTAGTCTGGGAACTCGCCGTCGAGCATCCGGAACCAGAAGCTCGCGCCAGGCCGGCTGACCCGGATGGCCTGGTCGCCAAATGCGATCTCGACGTGGCTGTCGTCGGTCTCGAGCAGGCGGCGCAACACGGTCAGCGCCTTGCGGGGCACGAGCATTCGGTGGGGAACGGCGAGCGCACCCTCGACCGGCGCTTGAGAGGCCGACAACCGATGTCCGTCCGTCGCGACCATGCGGAGATGGGACTGGCCGTCGACGGTCACCTCTTGAAGGTGGGCGCCGTTCAGGCCGTAGCGAACTTCATCGGTCGAAACCGAAAAGTGGGTCTGATCGATGATCCGGCGAAGGGCAGACTGTCCGATGCGGGCCGTCGATCTCGGATCGAACGGCGGAAGCGGGGGGTAGTCCTCCGCTGGCAGTCCTGGAATGCGGAACACGCTCTTGCCAGAGCGGACCTCGAGCCGCCCCGAGGAGACGCCGAGGCGAACCGTCGCCTCCGGAAGCGCCCGAACGATCTGGAACAAGTTGGCGGCATCGACAGCGAGCGCACCGTTGGCCGTGACGTTGGCCGGGGCGTCACCCATGAACGCGATTTCCGTGTCCGTGGCCGTCATGCGCAGCCCTTCGCCGGAGCGAGCGTGCAGCAACACGTGGGATCCCACAGCCGTCGTGCTTCGGCGCTCGACCACACCCTGTACGTGGGCCAGTCCTCGGCTCAATTCGTCGCGATCGATGTAGAGGTCCATGCACGCCCCGGCGGCCCCTATCCAGACGAACTGCCGGTCGCGATGCCTGCGACGGGGCAATCTCCCGGGCCCGATCCGGCCTCCGGTCGATTTGTTCGCCCTACGTCCGGATCGAGATCCATTGGAGGATCAGATCGGATCGAAGTCGATAGGTCCTGTGGAGCGTGTGGATAATCTATCTTCTTGGCGATCAATGATAAGATTTCGCCAGACGTTCCTGTGGACGATGCAGTGGATATTCTCTCTCCGCTGGGGAGAACCGTAGCCACGCGGGCGGCATCGTCGCCTTCCCACACCTTGTCCACAGCCTTTGTCCCCAGGTCCTGTGCAGAGCCTTCAGCGCCGGGCGAGGATCTGCTGCTCGAGGACGCGGACGCGCGTGGCGAGGTCGTCATCGACCTTCAGGTCGGACTCCACCTTGGCGACGCCGTGTTGGACGGTGCTGTGGTCGCGGCCAAACTCGCGGCCGAGCTCAGGGAAACTGACGCCGCAGTGGCGTCGAGCCAGGTACATCGCGAGGTGGCGTGCACGGGTCATCATCCGGTTGCGTTTGGGGCCCGTGATGTCGGCCGACCGGACGCCGTGGGTTCGTGCGACGGCTTGGATGACGACGCTGACGGGGACCTGCCCTGGGTTCGCCTCCGCGTCGGCGAGGAAGCGGACGCCGGCCTCGGGCGGAGCGTGCAGCGCGCGCAGCGCCGTCCACTTGTTGAGCAGGCCTTCCACCTCGCGGACGTTGCCCCGCCCGCGGGTCGCGATGCGGTCGGCGACGTCGGTCGGGACGGTCACGCCCATGGCGCCGGCCTTCTTGTGGAGAATGGCGAGCAGCGTCTCCCGGTCGGGAGGCTGGACGTCCACGGGCAGGCCGCCCTGGAATCGGGTCCGCAGCCGCGGTTCAAGCTTGTCGATCGCGGCGGGCTCCACGTCGCAGCTCAGCACGATCTGGCGCCCGCTGGACACGAGCGCGTTGAAGGTGTGGAAGAACTCCTCCTGCGTTCGGTCCTTGCCGGAGAGGAACTGGATGTCGTCGACGAGAAGGACGCTCGCCCGCTGGCGGTACTTCGCGCGGAAATCGTCCATTCGCTTGTCGCGGAGCGAGTCGATCATCTCGTTCATGAACGCTTCGGCGGTCACGTAGAGGACGCGGGCGCCGCGGTGCCGTTGGGCGACCTCGTTGCCGATCGCGTGCATGAGATGGGTCTTGCCGAGGCCGGTGGGACCGTAGATCGTCAGCGGGTTGTAGGCGCGGGCGGGGCCGTCGGAGACGGCCTGGGCGGCAGCGACGGCCAGCTTGTTGCATTCGCCCACCACGAGGCTGGCGAAGGTGTAGCGGGCGTGAAGGCCCGATTCGGGGGCGACGCAGTCGTCGTCGATGATCGGCAGCTCGGCGGTCGGATCGTCGGCGGCCTCGAAGTCCACGGTCGGCAGGTGGCCAAGCACGGCGCGGAAGGCGGCCTCCAGCGGCCCTTGGTAGTTCTCCAGGATCCAGTCGGCGTAGTACTGGTTGGGGACCTGAAGCAGGACGCGCTCGGGCGTCCAGACGGTCGGCGTGGTGCTGCTGAACCAGATCGCGACGTCCTGGTGGCCGATCTGCTCACCGACGTTCTGCAGCACCTGATTCCAGCGGGAGACGGCGTCCATGGGGGCCCGACACCCTAACGAATGGAAGGGGTGAGGCCACCGGAGCGTCGCGGGTTGCGGGCCCCTGCCGCTCCGATTACCGGCGGCTGCCGCGCCACAGGGCCCCTACGACGGGCCGGGCGATCGACGGAGAGGCGATGAAGCGCACGTATCAACCGCACCGCATCAAGCGCCTGCGGACCCACGGTTTTCGGGCCCGGATGAAGACGCCGGGTGGCCGCCGCGTGATCAACAACCGGCGGAGCAAGGGCCGCGCGCGGCTCGCCGTCACGACGCCGAACAAGCGCCACTGATCTCCCTTCGGAGGTCCCGTGGACCCCGGTGTTGGCTGGGATCGATCCCGGCGGTTGGTCCGATCGGCCGATCACGAGCGCCTGCGTAAGACCGGCCGCCGATGGCCCGGTCGTCACCTCGTGGCATTGGCGGCTCCCGCCGAGCTCGGCTGTGCTCGGGTGGGCTGGGCGATCTCGCGCAAAGTGGGTGGCGCCGTGCAACGCAACCAGGTCCGGCGTTGGCTGCGCGAGCTGATGCGGCACCGGTATGGAGCGCTTCCCGTGCTCGATCTCGTGTTCATCGCGCGGCCGGGCGCGGCCACCGCCGGACTCGACGGTCTCGCGCGCGAAGTGGACGGGCTGCTGTTCGCGCTTGGACGCGCGGCGTGACGTCGATTCTGGTCGCCGGCGTGCGCGCATATCAGTGGGTGCTTTCTCCCTGGTTGCCGCCGGCGTGCCGCTTTGAACCGACCTGCTCGCACTACGCGATCGGCGCCCTGCAAACGCATGGACCCGTTCGCGGAACTTGGCTGGCCACCTATCGACTGCTCCGTTGCCAGCCCTTTTCCCGCGGCGGCTACGACCCCGTCCCGCCCGTTGGGATCGCCTGATGGACCGCCGCACGACGATCGCCGTCTTGCTCATGCTGGGCATCTGGTGGAGCTGGGTGTCGGGGCAACAAGCGCGCGTGGAGGCCGACGCAGCGGCGTCCGTCGCGGAGACGGTCGCGGCCGCGGCTCCGCCGGCGCCTCCCGCTCCGCCCGTGGTTCTCGCCGGTCCTCTGGCCGCGTCCAAGGACCTTGAAGGGTGCGGGATCGCCGCGCAGTGGTCGCCCGTCGGCCCGAGGCTGAGCTCGGCCGAGCTCGAGCGCTGGAAGTCGCCGTTCGTCCAGGTGCCGTGGTGGTCCTACGCCTGGGGCCGGCTCACTGGCAGCCTCTCGGGCCCCTGGCAGCCCTACGGTCCGCCGCCTGGGCGAATGATGGTGCTCGGCCCGAAGGCCGAGGCGCTCGGGCTGTCGTTGGGCGGTTTGGCCCTGGCCAACGCCACGGAACACGAAGGCGGATGGCGGGCGACGACGCCGGACGGCCTCGTCGTCGACATGGCGCTGACGCCCAAAGGCACCGGCCATGCCTGTCGCCTCGCCTGGCACGTCGAAATCGCCAATCCGTCGGGCCGTCCCTATACGGGGCCGGTCGAGATCTCGCTGCACGACGTCGTTCCCGTTGCCGGGGGCGGCTTGCTGTCGGGCTACGTCCCGACGATGGTGCCGGTGGCGTCGGTCGACGGCGGCGTCGAGCGCGCGGACGCGGCCGCCATCGTGGACGAGCCCTGGTCTCCCGAAGGGACCGTGGCTTGGTTCGGGCTCGCGGACACCTACTTTTCGGCGCTCGTGTTGCCGCGGGGCGACACGCTTCCCGGCGCCGTGACCTTCGACGGGAAGGCGATCGACGACACCCACACCTGGGCCGGGGTCCGCTGGAAGGCGGACCTCGCGCTGGCGGCTGGGGCCAGCCGTGCGCTGGACTTCGATGTGTTCGTCGGCCCGCTCGATCCCGACGTCCTCGTCGAGGTCGACAAGGACCTGACCGAGCTCATCGATTTCGGTTGGTTCGCCGTATTCGCTTGGCCCCTGGCGTTTGGGTTGCGCCAGCTGCACGGGCTGACGGGCGACTGGGGCCTGGCGATCATCGCCTTGACCTTCGTTCTCAAGATCATCTTCTACTGGCCCACGCGGTCGGCCTTCCTGGCTGGCCAGGCCATGCAGGCCGTGCAGCCCGAGATGAAGGCGCTGCAGGAGCAGTACAAGGACCAGCCCGAAGAATTGAACCGGCGCATCATGGAGTTGTTCCGTGATCGCAAGGTCAATCCGCTTGGCGGCTGCCTGCCGATGTTCATCCAGATGCCGGTCTGGATCGCGCTGTACAACGTGCTTCGCAGCGTGGTCGACCTGTACCACACGCCCTTTCTCTACCTGCAGGATCTCTCGGTCGCGGACCCCTACGGTGCGCTGCCGATTCTCGTGATCATCGCAATGGTGATCCAGCAGCGTTCGATTCCGCTCGGCAACATGGACCCTGCTCAACAGCAGGTACTCCGCTGGATGCCGGTCATTTTTGGCGTTTTCTTCTTCGGGTTGCCATCGGGCCTGATGGTCTACATGTTCGTGAACACCACGCTGTCGATGGCGCAGCAATGGTACATGAAGCGCGGCACACCGGCCTTGGGGCCGCAGACCGCTACGGGGAGTGTCGGATGAGCGTTCCGGATGGTGCGGTGACCGCCGAAGGCAAAGACCTCGCGCGGGCGATCGCCTTGGCGGCAGAACAATTGGGTGTCGACGTGGAACGGGTGGGCCACAAGCTCGATCTGAGCCACTTCCGCAACGCCGCCGGGGGCCCAGTTCCCCGGACCACGGTGAAGATCCTGGCCTGGGTTCGCGCCGAAGGCGAAGCGGCGCCGGTTCGGCGGGCCGAAGCTCCGCGCGACGACGCGCCGCACGAGGATCGTCCCCGTCGCGATGACCGTCCGCCCCGCGAAGAGCGCCCCCCCCGTGAGGACCGTGGACCGCGTTCGCGCGACGACCGTGGTCCCCCCCGTCGCGGAGGCGACCGGCCGCGCAGCGACCGTCCCCGCGAGGATCGTCCGCCCCGCGAGGATCGTCCCCGCGAGGTTCGTCCGCCCCGCGAGGATCGTCCGCCCCGCGAAGAGCGCCCCGAGCGCGTCCGCAGCCCGGCCGCGGGCACGACGGAGGCCTCGGAAGCCGCCGGCACCTGGTTCACGACGCTGCTCGGCCACATGGGTCTGGTCGGCACGGTGGCCGCGACGGGAGAGGAAGGACGCGTTCACCTCGCCGTGTCGGCGGACCGCGCCGGACGCCTCGTCGGCAAGCGCGGCGCCACGCTCGGCGCGATCCGTCATCTGCTTGGCCTCGGTCTCACCACCCGCTTCGGTGAGATGGTGGTCGACGTCGACATCGCCGACGATCGTCCGGCCGAGGATCGTGGACCCGTTCGCGAGCGCCGTGAGCGCAGCGACCGTGGGGATCGTGGCGACCGCGGCGACCGCGGCGACCGCGGCGACCGCGGCGATCGTGGGGGCCCCCGTCGCGACGCGGCCGATGCCGACCGCGGCCGCTACGCGCCCGAGAAGCTGCAGCAGCTCGCCCGTCGCGCCGCTGAGCGCGCGATCGAGACGCAGAAGCCGATCACGATCAACCTCGAGCTCAACTCCTACGACCGCCGCCTCGTGCATCTCGAGATCGCGGAGGTCCCGGGCGTGCGCAGCCAGTCGGAAGAGCGCGCGATGACGGACGAGTCCGGACGCGAAATCGTCCGCAAGTTCGTTCAAGTGATCCCAGAGTAAGCGCCATGGGCGACGACGTGATCGTCGCCCTGGCCACGCCTGTCGGACGATCGGCGCTGGCCGTCGTCCGACTCACGGGCGACGCCGCGATCGCGGTGGGCCAACGGGTGTGTGGCCGGATGCTTCCTGCCCGCCGGCCCGTGTACACCCGCTTCCGGGATGCCGAAGGCGCCTTCGACGACGGCCTCGCGGTTGCCTTCGTCGGCCCCGGGACCGCGACGGGCCAGGACGTCGTGGAGTTGAGCTGCCACGGGCAGCCCCTGATCGCCGAGCGGCTCGTGGGCGCCTGCCTCGCCGCTGGGGCGCGGATCGCGCGCCCGGGCGAGTTCACGCGTCGAGCCGTGGAAGCCGGCCGGATGGACCTCATCGAGGCCGAGGCCGTCGACGCCCTCATCCGCGCCGATACCGCCGAAGGGGTGGCGCTTGCGCGGGCGGGGCGCAACGGCGCCATCTCGGCCCAACTCACCGCGTTCCGGGCCGAGATGATCGGCGCCATCGCGGAGTTGGAGGCGCGGCTCGATTGGCCCGACGACGGCCTGACCTTCGAGGACGACGACGCGCTGTCCGAGCGGCTGCGCGGGATCGCGGCGTCGGCGGACGAGGTGGCGGATGGCTGCGAGGTGGGTCGCCGCATCGTCGAAGGCGTCACCGTGGCCCTGGTCGGTGCCCCCAATGTGGGCAAGTCGAGCCTCTTCAATGCCCTGGCGGGCCAGGCGCGTGCCCTCGTTCACGATCGCCCAGGGACCACGCGCGACGCCGTCGAGACGAGGATCCAACTGGGGCCCCTCGCCGTTCGGCTGATCGACACGGCGGGCGAGCGGGAGGCGGACGAACCCGTCGAAGCGGCGGGGATCGCGCTGGGCCGGCGCCTGGCTGACGAAGCTGATCTGCGCCTCGTCGTCGTTTGGGCGGGGTCGCCGCCTCCACCCCTGGGTCCGCGCGATCTCGGTGTGGCGAACGCCATCGACCTGGGCGGGCGCGTTGCGGATGGCCTCGTCGGCGTGTCGGCGCGCACGGGCGACGGAGTGGCGGGGCTGCGCGAGGTCATCGTCGGTCGCCTCGTAGGCGCCGTTTCCCCCAGGTCGGGATCGCTACGCTTGGCGAGCGCGCTGCGCTCGCTCTCGGCGGCCGCCCGCGGGGCCGCAGAGGCGCTCGCGGACGCCGGTCCGGCCGCGGCGGCCTCGGTGGCGACCGACGGGTTGACCGCGATCGATGAGGCGGGCGGGCACGGAGCGCGGGAGGCCATCCTCGATGCCGTCTTTTCCCGCTTCTGCATCGGAAAATGAACCCCTGAGGTTAGGCGCCCGCCGCGAGGAACTGCTGCGCGCCCTGTTTGTCATGGATCCGCTCGAGCGGATTGGCCTTACGACCGACAGCACCTTCGCCATGATGGCTGAGGCGACAGCCCGTGGGCACGACGTTTGGATGGCGGAAGCGTCGGCCCTCGCCCTGCGCGATGGCCGGACGGTAGCGTGGGCGCGCCAAGCACCGGCCTTTCGGGACCCCTTGCGCTTCGAGCCCGGTCCCCCGTCGACCCTCGAACTTGCGTCCTGCGACGTCGTCTTCATGCGCAAGGACCCCCCGATCGACGCGGCCTACGTGCTTGCGACGCACCTGCTTGAGGGGGCCGGCACCTTGGTCGTCAACGACCCCGTGAGCCTGCGGGCGCTCAACGAGAAGTTGTGGGTGGCGACGAACTGGCCCCACCTGCAGCCGGAGACGCTCGCAACGTCGCGGCGCGAGGCGATCGTCGCCTTTGCGGAGGAGATGGGGACGCCGATCGTGCTCAAGCCCTGGAATGGCAATGGCGGGCGAGGGATCGTCGTGACATCGGCGTCGGATCGCAACCTGCCCGCGCTCATCGACCTTCTCACGACGGAGGGGCGCGAGGCCATCATCGCCCAGCGCTACCTGCCAGAAGTGGCCGACGGGGACCGACGGATCCTGCTTTTCGACGGCGAAGCCGTGGGCGTCGTCAACCGCATTCCAGGGGTGTCCGATCACCGTGCCAACCTGCACGTCGGCGGTCGCGCGGCCGCCGCGGACCTCCGGCCCGTGGACCTCGCGATCTGCGCCGAGATTGGGCCCAGCCTGCGCGAGCATGGCCTGCTCTTCGTCGGCATCGACGTGATCGGCGACCGATTGACGGAGATCAACCTGACGTCTCCAACGGGATTTCAGGAATACGCGCGGCTCACCGGGGTCCATTTGGAACGCGACTTGCTTGACCGGGTCGAGCGGCGGGTGGGGTCCCGATGACGATGGCTCTTCTTGCCGCCATGGCCTCCTTGGCCGAGGAGCCGGAAACGGAGTCGCTGACCGGCGGCAAGGTGCCCGCGCTGCGGACGCCGGCGGCCGAAATCGAGGCGCAGGAAACACCGATCGACGCCCTTGTCGGCCTCGATGCCGACGAGATCGCCAGCCTGCCATGGGATCCCGAGGTGTACCTTGGTGCGCAGGTCCTCGACCTGCCGGTGGACCTCGTGGGCCGGGTGCACCAAGGTGTCCACCGCCTCTACGAACGGAACTACGAGGGTGCACGGTCGGCGTTCCGCGAAGTGGACGCCCAATGGCCGGGCCTCGCGATGGGCGCCGTTGGCGAAGCGCTCGTTTGGCAGGCGAAGATGCTCGAGAACTTCGATCTGCGCTACGAAGCGCAGTGGGCCGAAGCGAGCAAGCGCGCGCGCACCGGTCTGGAGGCGGGGCTCAAGGTTCCTGGCCGCGACGCCTTCGAACACCTGCTGCTGACGGGTGTCGTCGGCATCGAGTCCATCCATTCGATGCGCAAGGGCAACTACCTGCCGGCGCTCCAACTCGCGTTTCAGGCCATGGACCACGTTCACGAGGCCACAGAACTGGCCCCGAAGTTCCCGGACCTCAAGCTGGCCGACGGCATGTACAACTACTGGCGCTCGGTCGTGACGCTGACGAGCGACCTGCTGCCGGACTTCACGGACCGTCGGGCCGAAGGGCTGGGCCAGATGCAGTCCGTCGAGCGCGACGGCGTCTTCCTTGGCCCGATGGCGACGCTGGCGCTGACGTTCTCCTACGCGGAGGCCGGCGAGACCAAGGAAGCCCTGGGCGCCGCCCTGCGCAACAAGGAGCGGTACCCACACAACGTCATCAACAACCTCGTGACGGGTTCGCTCTACGGGTCTTCGTCGCGGCACGAGGCGGCGTTGGCCGTCTACGCCCAGGTCCTGGAGACCGACCCGTCCAACCGTCGCGTTCACTACTGGCGCGGCGTTGCGCTGCAGAACCTCGGCCGCCTCGATGAAGCGTTGGTGGCCTACCGCACCTACGGCGCCTTCGACGGGTTGGAGAAGTGGCAGGCCGCTGCGGTGGCCTACCGTACCGGCCAGATCCATCAGAAACAGGGTCGGCTGGTCGACGCGGAGGCGTCCTTCAAGGCCGCGGTCCAACTCGACGGCCACGCAGGCGCCAAGCGCGCGCTCGCCAAGCTCAAGGAGCGTCAGGCGCCAGCACCGTGATGCGGATGCGGTGAAGTTCGCCGTCGGGTCCGGTGAGCGCGATGTCGTGGGCGCCATGGGCGGTGGGAACCCACACCACGTCGGGACCTTGTCCGACGGCCGTGCCGTCGACCGTCCAGCTCACACCTTCACTTGGGGGCGCGCTTCGCAGGTGGACGGCGCGCGATTCCGCGGGGTCGCGGGGGTCGATGTAGAGCGTGGTGCCGTCGGCCGGGAACACGATCGAAGGTGACCCGCCGGTCGACCACTCGGCGAGCTCGGGAGGGAGGGCGACCGTTCCGTCCGCTCGATGCCAAGCACACGGTTCAAGGGGGACGTTTGGTGGGAACGCGACGGCGATGGGGCGCCCACATGCCGCGGTGGGGGCTCGACCCGAGAGGGGGCAGACGTCGCGATGGACGAGGCCATGGTCAGGCCAGGGGCCCCCGTCCCCCACGACTTCGTCGAGCAGGGTCGCCCACAGGGGGGCGGCGCCAGAGACGCCGCTGACGGCGCCCATGGCGCGGCCGTCGAAGTTGCCGACCCACGTGGCGACGAGCCACTCGGGGGTGCCGCCGACCGCCCAGTTGTCCCGATGGCCCGATGACGTTCCGGTCTTGACGGCCGCCTTGTAGGGTCGGTCGAGGACCCCGTCGATTCCGAAGCCGGGAACCCGCGCAAGGTCGTCGGAGAGGGCGTCGAGGACGAGCGCGGCGGCGACGGGGGCCAGCGCCGGCGACCCGGTGGGTTCCGGTCGGGGGACGAGGGTCAGTGGACGCGCGACGCCCCGGTTGAGCAAGGCCGTCCACGCCGTCGCGAGATCGACGAGGGTGACCTCCAGGCCGCCGATCGCGGCGCCAAGGCCGGCGTCCATAGGGCGGTCTCCGGTTTGGAAACCGAGCGCAGTGAGCCGGGGCAGCAAGGTCGCGAGGCCGACGCGCTCGGCCACGTCGATCGCGGGCAGGTTGAGGGACGACGCGAGCGCGACGTGGGCGCGGACAGGACCGAGCCACCGGCCGGTGTAGTCGCGCGGAAACCACGTGCCGTGGGGGGTGTCGAAGCGGCGCGGGGCATCGGCGAGCGCTTCGGACGGGGCCAAGAGGCCCCGCTCATAGGCGAGGCCATAGATGAAGGGCTTGAGCGACGATCCCGCCGATCGGCGGGCGCGGGCGCCGTCGACGTGTCCCTGGGGCCGGTCGAAGCCCGCGCTCCCGACGTAGGCCCGGATTTCGGCGGTCGGCACATGGACGATGAGGGCGGCGGCCTGGTCGACATCCCGGCCGCTCAGGTGATCGACGGCGTCGCGAACGGCCGCTTCGGCCATCGCCTGGAGCGTGGCATCCAACGTCGTCGGCACTTCGGCGGGTCCGTTGGGCGCCCAGAGGCGTGCGGCGACGTGGGGCGCAAGGGTGGACGCGGGATTCCGGCGGACTTGTAGGGGCTCGGCGACCGCTGCATCGGCCGCCGCCGCGTCGACCCAACCCAACTCCCGCATGCGCCCGATGACGCGATCGCGGGCGGCGCGAGCCGCATCGGGGTGTTCGCGGGGGTCGCGGGCGCCGGGGTGTGGCAGTGCGCCAACCAACATCGCCGACTCGGCGAGAGACAACGTGGGGACGGGCTCGTCGAACCAGCTTCGCGCAGCCGCGGCGACGCCTTGGGCGCCGGCGCCGAACCAGGCGCGGTTGAGGTAAGCCTCGACGATCTCGTCCTTGTCGAGGTGGACTTCGAGGTGGACGGCGCGCCAGCTCTCGACGAGCTTGCCAAGCCAGCTGGGCCGCCGGCCGTAGGTGGCTCGGGCCAACTGCATCGTCACCGTGCTTCCGCCCTGGACGACGCGGCCGGCGCGCAGGTTGGCCACCGTCGCGCGCCCCCAGGCGAGGGGGTCGACGCCGGGGTGCATCCGGAATCGGTGATCCTCGGCGGCGAGGAGCGCCGTGACGAGGTGCTCGGGCATGGCGTCGAGCGGCACCCAATCCGCGGCGCCGCGGTGAGGTGGTCTGCGCTCGGCGAGTGCGCGGCCGGTGCGGTCCCGAAGGACCTGCCCCTCGATCGTCTGCGCGGGGGGCGGGCGGACGAGCGAGATGGCGAGGGCCCCAACCGCCAGGAGGGCGGCGGCCGCGAAGCGCCTCACGGCTGCGCGGCGGCGATGGCGAGGGTCGAGGCCGCTGTGCGCCCGAAGTGCTCGGGGTCGTACATCGCCTCCGCCGTCAGCGGCGGGTGGGCGAAGGCGCCGGGGGTCGTCGCGCGCGCCCGGTAGGTGAACGTGTGCACGCCGGCCGGAAGGCTCGAGGCGTAGAGGTGGACGGCGTCGTCGCGCAGCTCGACGTGGTCGAAGGCGTACGACGAGTAGCGCAACGGCCCGTCGGATCGGTCGCCGCCTTGGTCGGCGTCCATCTCCTGCGGGGCGGCCGACGTCGTGGCCAGCGAAGGGTCGAGCGCCTCGAGGCCAGCTGGCAACGGGTCGACGACGGCGGCGTCGCGGCGGCCCGTGGGGGTCACGACCCGAAGCGTGACCTCGAGCAGGTCGCCGCGTGCGACGGGCCCGGGCTCCCGGCCGACCTGTCGGATCGAACGGAGGACCGTGAGTCCCTCGTCGCGCGGCAGGACGGGTTCCGGGATCACGGCGAGGCGCATGCTCGCGTAGAGGCGGCCGCCGTCGACGTCGAAGGTGACGGCGCCGTCCTGCAGATCGGCCAAGGGGATCTCGGCGCGGGCATGACCGCCGACCGGGATGGGCGCGTCGAAGATTGTGCGCCCGGCCGACCGGACGCGTGCCTGGATCCCGCCCGCGCCTTCGAGACGCTCGGCGTAGGACGCCAGCGCGGCGAGGACGCCGGCCGTCGCCCGGGTGTCGTGCCATCGGCCACCGACGCGCGATTGGGCGAGGTGGGCGGCGAAGCGGGGTGCCAACGGTGGCGACGGCTCCGCGGCCATGAGGGCCTGCAGCGCGGCCGCCGTCGACAAATCGTCGGATCCCCAAAGGGCCGCCCAACGGCCGCCCCGATTCTCTTGGACCTGGGCCGTGGTCGCGTCGACGTAAGTGGCCGCCGAGATGCGGCGTGCCAACTCGGTCGTGCGCGCGTCCGCACCCGTGGTCCGTGCGATGGCTTCGAGGAGGCGCGCCGTACTGAGGATGCCGAAGTCCTGGCGGTGGCCGAACAGGACGTTGTGGTGGCCGGCGTCGCCATGCCCGGCCCTCGCGAGGGCGGCGGCGGCGAGGGCGCGGCCGTTCCAGGTGACGAGGGGTTCGCCGAGCGCGTCCCGCTCCAGCGGGCCCGTGAGCCACTCGCGAAGCCAGCGGGCGTCCCGCTTCAGACCGTCTTCGTCGATGGCGTAGCCGGCGTCGCGGGCGGCGGCGGCCACCTCGATCGCATAGGCCGTGCCCATCGGCGACGCACGCTCGGCCCCAGGCCAGTAGCTGAGGCCTCCCTCGGGGCGGCGGAAGCCAGCAAGGTGGTCGAGGCCGGCGCGGATGAACGTGTCGAGGGTCGCGGCGGGCGTCTGGATGCCAGCCTTTTCGCGGATGCGGCGGGCCGTCAGCGCGGCCAGGGTGCGCGAGGTGACCTGTTCCACGCAGCCGTGGGGGTAGGTCAGCAGGTAGTCCACGCCGTCGCCAGCTCCGGCGAGTACGGTGGGGGCGAGATCGATGGTCAGACCACCGCGATCTTGGCGGACCGAGCGGGGGCGCGCGACGACCTCCTCGGCATGGTCCATCGTCGTGGTGGCCGTCGCAGTGACGTCCCAGTCGACCCGGTCGACGACGGGGATCGTGAGCTCGACGGCGTCGCTGTCGCCGCCACCTTCGGCGCGGAAGGTGATCGCCGCTTGGCCGGCCGTGGCGGGGGTCCAGGTGAACGGGACCTCGACGGCGCCGTGAGCGGCGAGCGCCACGGTGGCGGGCGACCCGTGAACGTCGACGCCGCTTGCGGTCGCCGTCACCGTGACGGTGCGGGCGCGGCCGGCGTCTTCGTGCAGCACGACGCCGGCGTGGGCCTTGTCGCCGGGGCGCAGGAAGCGCGGCATCGCGGGCCGGACGAGGAGCGGTCGGGTGACGCGTACCTCGGCGTCGTCGGAGCCGAACGCGTCTTCCCCGGCGTCGACGGCGGCCATGATGCGGAAGGTGGTGAGGTTGTCGGCGAGCGTGAAGCGCGCGACGACTCGGCCGTCGGGGCCCGTGCGCAGGTCGGGCTGCCAGGTCGCGGTCGTGACGAAGCGGTTGCGCGTGCCTTTGCCGTCGCCCTCGCCGCCCCCGCCGCCGTCGGGTGCGCCCTTGGTCAGGTAGGGCGCGCGATCGAAGACGGCGACGCGGTTGTCGGCCGTCTGCACGGACAGGTCGTGAGGCGCGTGGAACGTCTCGAAGGCGTCCGGCGTTTCGTAGGCCGTGAGCGACAGGACGCCCTCGTCGACGGCCCACAAGGTGACGCCAGCGTTGGGCACGGGCTTGCCGCCCCGCTGGACCACGACGTCGACGACGACTTCGTCGCGCGGCCCGAACACCGTCTTTTTGGGGACGACCTCGACCGTCAGATGGGCGCCTTCGGGGTCGATGGCGAGGGGCAACATCCCAACGAAGGCGGTGGGCCGACCCTTGTCCGGGCCGTCCTGGGGTGGCGCCCCTTCCACGGCGACGACGGTGACGACGACGTTGGGCGTCCACGCCGGATCGAGCGGGATGTCGACCGTATCCGCCGTGCCCTTCAATTCCCGAACTTCGGACCAAAACACCCCTTCCCGTTCGACCGTGATCCAGGCGCGCATGCCGACCCGCGGCGTGGGGATGAGGACACGGGCGGTGTCTCCGGGTGCGTAGCGGGCCTTGTCGGCGACGAGGGCGAGCGTCGGCGTGTCGGACATCCGCCAGGACACTTCGCCCTCGCCGATCGTCCAGATCTCGGTTTCGGCCTCGAGCGCGTGGCCGGCCCCGTCGGTGGCGCTCAGGAGAACCGTGTACCAGCCCGGTTTGGGCGGCGTCAGCATCACGGCGCTGGCGCGGCCCCCGACGCGAACGTCGGAAACGGCCACCTCCTCGCGAACCTCGTTCTCGACCCACTCCCAACGGCCGTCCATCCGCTTTTCGCGGGCGCGGGTCCAGTGGTGGCGCACCATGCGCAGCGTGCCGGACAACGTGCCGGTGAACGGTTTGCCGTCGGGCGTCACGGCCACGAGCTCGAAGCCTGTGGGTTCGCCGGCCTTCGGCAGCCGGGAGTTCGCCTTCAACCCGACGTAGGCCTTGCCGGGGTGGACGAGGACGGTCGTGCGGTTGGCGACGGTCCGCTGGTCGATGTCCGCGACCTCGGCCTCGATGGTCCATCGGGCCGGACTGGGGCCATGAGACTCGGCGAGGATTTCGCGCTGGAAGGCGCCGCCGACGAGCTCGGGGACGGTTTCGCCGCGCTCGACGACGCTGTGTTCCTCATCCCAGCGGAAGGGACCGAAGCGGAAATCGTCGAAGCCCGGCGGGTCGAAGTCGGCCGTGTCCGACCAGGCACGGACGGTGGCCTCCCCTTCGGTCAGCGGGGCCCCGAACAGGTAGCGGGCCGCGCCGTGGGCGATCATCGGATCGCCCGCGACGGCCTCGGCCGGTGCGGAGATCTCGACGCGGAAGGCGGGCGCTCGGTAGGCCCGCGTCGCAACGATGGCGCTCAGCGTGCGCTTCGATGGGCCGTCGAGGATGACGTCGAGCCAGCCGTCGCCAAGCCGCATCGTCGTTGGCAACGTCGCCTCGAGGTCGAAGCCTCCGCGGTCGTCGAGCTTGCCTTCGCCCTCGGCGAGCGCGGTGTCGTCGACGTCGCGGAGTTGCCAGCGCACCGGCAGGCCCGCCTCTGGCCGCGCGATGCCACGGCCGTTCGCGTCGCGAAAGGTGGCGCGGGCCCAGACCGTGTCGCCGGGCCGGTAGACGCCGCGGTCCGTAAACAGGCTGCCGCGCATCTCGGCGCCGTCGTCGTCGCCGCTTTGCCAGATGCCGAATTGCCATGGCGCGAGCCCGTCGGTCCATTGGCTGTGGACGACGCTCGTGTCGGCGCCCTTGCGGAGGACGGCAATGACGTCATCGGACCACCAACTCCGCGGCGCCGCGGGTTGGCCGGGCAACACGGCGACCCCGGAGGGGTCTGTCTTCGCGGTGCCAATGGGTTTGCCGTTTCGGTACCACGCGACGTCGACGTCGGAGACGGGTTGGCCCGACGCGAGCGTCGTCGCCCAGACGCGGCTTTCGCCTGGCGCAACCTTGAGGGTGGCGCCAAGATCCGTGACGATCAGTCCGGCCGAATAGCCACCGAGGCGGTGGCCCTCCTGATTCTTCGCTGAGGACTCCAGGCCGACAGCGACGGTGCCGCGGCCTTCCGTGAGCGCTGGGGTGAGGTCGACGACGGCGAGGCCGAGGCGGTTGACGTCGGGCGGTTCAATGCGCCACGGCGAGGCGGAGCCAAGGCGCTCGTGCCAGGGGCTGCGGTCGAAGCTGCTCTCGATCCATGGCAGCAAGTCGAAGGTGGCTCGGCGGGCGGTCAGCGGGTCGGCGTTGATGTGGCGGAAGGGGTACGCGAGCGGGTTGTGGGCCGGGTAGATCCGCAGGCCGTCGTCGGCGTCGATCCGGGGGCGGTAGTCGCCTGTCGTGAAGGTCTTGGTGACGCCTTTGTCGAGGCGTTGACCCCAGGCGTCGACCGCGCCCGCAGCGAGGGTGACCGTGTACTTTGTGCGCGGCGCGAGGCTGACGGTGGTGCCCCACTCTCGTGTCGACCAAGAGTCGCTTGGCTTCTCCCACGCGAGCGGAGGCGGCTGGATGTCGAGGACGTCGCTGATCGCGCTGAGCGGGGTTCGCGTGGCGAGTTCAACCGCGAGGTAGGCGCCGGCCGGGTCGGGCAAGCCGTCGAGGCGAACGTCGACGATGGCGGGCAGGGGAACGGTCTGGAATGCGCTGCGCGTGGGAGCGTCTGCGGTCAGAGGTCCTACGGCGCGCCATCCGGGCTTCAGTTCGAAGACGCAAGCGGCCGCGCGCGGCGGGGCGGCCATCCACGTGACGGCCCGCGCCTCGGCGGCGATCGGCGCTGGCAGCGGCAGTTCGGCGCCGTCGCAGCGGAGCGACGCGAACGGCGCCACCGATTCCGGCGTGATGGGCTGGGATGCCCATACGGTGATCGGCAAGGCGGGGTCGTGCTCATCGGCCCCGTCGGGGGGGAGGACGTTGCGGACGTGGGGGCGCTCGGTCTCGAACGTCCAGCGGACGTCCTGCGTGAGCGGCGTGCCGTCCACGGCGGTGGTGCCCTTGGCGACGAGGCAGGTGGTGACCGTCGCGTCGGGCCACCGTCCTCCTTCCGGCAGGAAAACCGCGGTCGTCGTGCCGGCCCAGCGGGCGACACCGGGGACGGGCGGGTCGCAGACCAACGGCACGGCCGCATTCATGTCGTCGAGCGCGCCCAACGCGACCATCGGCCGGTCGAAGATGACGGACGCCTGCAAAGCTCGGCGGCCGACGCCGATGGGGGACACGGCGAGGACCTGGACGCCGTCGCCGCTGCCGCCGGGAGGCGGGCCGCCGTCGCCGAAGGTCGCCGTGGGCAGGTAGGGCGCCGGTGCGGGCAGGACGGTGCCGGCCTGTTCCGCCGCGGCGAGGACGCCCTCGGGTGGCGGTTGGGACGAACAGGCGAGCCAGGCGAAGGCGAACATGGGGCTCTTTAGCCGGCTGCCGCGGAAAGGCGGAGGTGGGCGCGCCGCGTGGCCCGGACGCGTAGCCTCAGGCGTCGACGCGCCAACGGAGGCGTTCGCCCCCGCGGAAGACGCGGACGGGGCCGGCGCGCGTCGACCAAACGTCGTCGGGCGTCCAAGGCGTAGGCCGCAAGCGGGTCGCGGTGGTGGCTACGGGCACGCCGTAGAATTGGGCGCCGGCGGTGGACGCGAAGGTTGCGAGGTGGTCGAGCGCGCCGGCCTCTTCGAAGACCTCGGCGTAGGTTGCGAGCGCGGTGGGGGCGTTGAACACGCCGGCCGCTCCGCCGTCGGCCTCCTTGCGGTGCACCGGGTGCGGCGCGCTGTCGGTGCCGAGGAAAAAGCGGGGGTCGCCGCGTGTGACGGCCTCGACGAGCGCGCGGCGATCCGCCTCTGTCTTCACGACCGGCAGGCAGTAGCAATGGGGGCGCAGGCCGCTCCGGAACAGGTCGTTGCGGGTCCAGACGAGGTGGTGAGGCGTGACGGTGGCGGCGAGGCGGCCGGACGCGTCGGCAAGCACGAGCCGGACAGCGGCGGCCGTCGACGCATGTTCGATGACGACGCGTAGGGTCGGATGACGTGCCCGGAGCGGACTGAGGACGCGCTCGAGGAAGGCCTCCTCCCGGTCGAAGACGTCGACCTCGGGGTCCGTCACCTCGCCGTGCACGAGCAGCGGCATGTCGGCCCCCGCCATGGCGGCAAAAACGGGGTCGAGGGCTGCGATGTCGGTGACCCCTTGGGCGGCGTTCGTCGTCGCGTGGGCCGGGTACAGCTTCATCGCTTTCCAGGCGCCGTCGGCGTAGCCGCGGAGCACCTCGTCGGGGCGCGTGGCGTCGGTCAGGTAGCCGACGGCCACGGGCGTCACGCCAGCTGGGGCGCACTTCCGAAGGCGGTCGGCGTAGGCGCTGGCGTCGCCTGGCGTCGTGACGGGCGGCGTGAGGTTCGGCATCGCGATGACGCGGCCAAAGGACGCATGGGCCGGCAGAAGGTCGGCGGCGAAGTCGCCGTCGCGGAAGTGGGCGTGCCAGTCGTCGGGACGCGGGATCTCGGGCGTCACAACGTGCTCAGGACGGCCTCCGCCGCTTCGATTTCGACGGAGTCTCCGGCTCGTAGAGCGAGAACGGCGTCGAGCGTGCGCGCGATGGGGCTGGTGGGCGCGATGCCGCCGGTGCCGTCGGCCCGAGACGTCCACGCGATGGTCTCGTTGGCCGCCAAAGGAGCACCGACCGGCACGATGGCCGCGATGCCTTCGGGAAGGTCGATGCGGACGGTGTCCAGGCCCGGGGAGCCGTGGGTGCCATCGAAGCCGACGACCGCGGTCCGGGGCAAGGCGGCAATGGCCGCGACCATCGGCTCGCAGGCGCCCGACGTCCCATGATTGACGAGCGCGACGACCGGCCCGTCGTAGGTGAAGGGCGGCGCGACGATCTCGAGCAGGTCGAGCGGGTTGTCGGGGTCGCGCTCGAGCTGGCCCGTCGCTCGGTTCGTCCACGCCTGGTACATATAGAAGGTCGGGACGGTGAACAGGCCGGAAACCATCGCGGCGCCGGCGGTCTGGTCGTCGCCGTCGCAGCCGCGGAAATCGACGATCGCGCCGGGAACGCCGAAGTTCTGGAAGTTGCGGAACGCATCCTCGGCGGTGTCGACGGTGGCGGCCGCCGCGAGTTGAAGGTGCAGGAAGCCGAAGCCCGACGGCAGCAGGGTGAATGTCACGAGCTCGGCGGGGTCGACCAGGTCGATCGGACTCGTGAGTTCGAGGCCGGCGTAGCCGTCGTTCTCGGCGTGCAGTTCGGCCGTCCTCGGCACGCCGCCAGCGTCGAGGAAGCCGAGTTCGGCCGTGGCGTCGACGGGGCCGCGCACGAGGAGGCGTTCGGCCAGGCGGGCGCGGCCAACGTCGGTGGCCGGCGGGCGCTCCCCCCAGATCAGTTCGACACCGGCGAGCGCGCCAGCGATGGGTTCGCCGTTCCAGGTCGTCACGGTCGTTCCGACCGTCACGCTCGCATGTTCCGCGCTGCCGCCAGGCAGGATGGCGCTGACGACGACGGCGCCGTCGTCGAGCGTGTCGATCGCGAGCCCGTAGGAGCCCGCGATGTGGGCCGCCAACTGGCCCTGATCGGGCCCGACGAGCGACACGCGCCCGTCGGGAATGGCCCAGAGGTAGCGGCGCACAGCCAAGTAGTAGGCGCCAAGGTCGACGGTCGTTTCGGCCGTGGCGATGGCCGCGGCGGCGGTGTCGCCAAGCGCGACGAGGTCCACGCCTTTGTGGTCGGCCACGGTGTAGTTGGCCTCAATTTCTGCGCGGGCCAGAGCGAATGCGTCGGACCAACCGAAGCCGCTGAAGTCTTGGGCCGTCGGGTAGACGAAGCCCGACGGGATCGTGCCGTCGGTGCCGTCGGTGGTTGCCGTATCCGTCGGCGTTGGGGGCGGCGGCGGCGGGACCGTGGTGTCGGTGTCCGTGTCGGTGGTATCCGTCGGGGCCGTCGTGTCGGTGGGAGGAACGGTTCCGTCCCCGTCACCACAGGCCCAAAGCGTGAACAACCAGGGGGTCATGGCGGCTCCCGACCCGTGGCTAACGCGGCTCCTCGAATCGAAGGCGGTGCCCACTGCGGCGCGCCTTGGTCTTGAGGTAGGCGAGGTTGTGGGGATTGGACGGCAGCTGGTGGGCCAACCGTTTGGCGACCACGATTCCGTTTCGGCGCAGCTGGCGCACCTTGTCGGGGTTGTTCGTCAGCAGCGCGATGCTGCCCACGCCGAGTGCGCGCAACATGTGGGCGGCGGCCGTGTAGTCGCGCTCGTCGACGCGGAAGCCGAGCGCGAGGTTCGCGTCGACGGTGTCGAGGCCGCCGTCCTGCAGCGCGTAGGCGCGAATCTTGTTGGCGATACCGATGCCGCGGCCCTCCTGGCGCAGGTAGAGCAGGATGCCGGTGCCGCAGCGTTCGATCTCCGCGAGCGCGGCTTCGAGTTGGTCGCGGCAGTCGCAGCGCAGAGATCCGAGCGCGTCGCCCGTCAAACACTCGCTGTGCATCCGCACGCGGACGTTGCGAGCGCCGCGCACATCGCCCTTGATCAGCGCGACGTGATCTTTGCCGTCGACCTGGTTGGCAAAGGATGCGATCTTGAAATGCCCGAAGCGCGTCGGAAGATCGGCCATGGCCACGAGGCGCACCCGCAACGGTTCGAGGGTGGGCGACGTGATTTTTGGCAGCGCGCCCAAGGGGCCTCCGTGGTCCCTCGACGTAATCACGGTGGTCGGCGGGACGAGGCCTCGGGGCGCGTTTCTTCAGTCGGCGGGAGGGCCCGGGCGCGCCCGCGGTGTTCCCAAGGCGGCGCGAGCTGTCGCAAGAGACGCGGCGATGGCCGGATCGTCGACGGGGCCGATCGCGAGGTCGGCCGTGCGCGCGTCGGCGGCGAAGGCGGCCGGGTCGGCTGGATCGGCGGTCCACGCAACGGTGACGCCGTCGGCTTGGACCCGGACGGAAGGATGGGCGAGGGGCGAGCGTCCGCCAGCGAGTCGAACCTGGAACGGACCCACCGTGAGTCGGAAGGGCAGCCCTTCGGAGGCGGCAGTCCAGGGAAGGCGGCCCCCCTGGGCGCGGGTCGTGGCATCGATCAGGCCGGCCAGGGCCTCGTCGCCAAGGGGCCAGACGATGGTCAACGGGCGCGTTCGGCCCGCCAAGTGGTGGAGCAGGGAGATGAGCCCGCCGCAGGCCCCCGGGTGGGAGCCAGGCAGGACGAGGCCGATGACGTCATGGGGGTCCCCGCTCAGCGCCCATGCCGTCCCCTCCCCCGCCCCGAGGATCAGCCGAGCCCCCTGGGTGGCCAGCACCACGCTTGGCCCGGCCCGAGTCGCCGTGAGTGCGCCGAGCTTCACCGGGTCACGACAATCTTGCCGATGGTCCCGCCGCGCGCGAGCGCGTCGTAGGCCTCGGGAAGGGATGACCAGGGAAAGAGGGTGACGGGGACGCGGCACCCGTTGGCGGCAACGAAGGCGACAAGGTCCTTCAACCCCTGGCGGGATCCGACGAAGATGCCGTGCAGGTGAAGGGTCCGCATGACGATGGGCAGCAGGTCGAGCGGCGACTGGTGGCCGTCGAGTACCCCGACGAGCGCGATGTGGCCGCCGTTGCGCACCGCGGGCAGGGCCGACGCGAGCGCCCTGCCGCCGGCAACGTCGACGACCCGGTCGAAGGGCCCCGCGCGGCCTACGGCGTCGTCGCGAGGAATCGCGGTCGCCCCCAACCCTTCGAGAATGCGGCCGCGCGCGGGATCGGATGTCGCTACCGTCACGTTCAATTCCATGGCCTTGCCAAGCGCTGCCGTCCAGCAGGCGACGCCCCCCGTTCCCCAGGTCAGGACGCGGTCGCCCGGGCGGGGCGGGCCGCCCACATGCAGCGCAGACCAGGCCGTCAGCGCCGCGCACGGCAGCGTTGCCGCCGTGGCGTCGTCGATCGCGTCTGGGACGGACACGAGATCGTCGGGGAGCGCCAGGCTGAGGCTCGCCGCGACGCCTGGCGTGCGGCAGCCGAGCGCGCCGCGAACGACCTGGCGCGACGGATCGCCAGAGGGGTGGCCGGGCGCAAAGGCCGTGACGGCCCGCGAACCTGCCGCAGGGCCGTCGAGAACGGTCCACACGGCGTCCGACAGCGGGACGATGGGCAGGGTGGCGCCCGGATCGTAGCGTCCGTCGGCCACCATGAGGTCGCGGTGGTTCAGGCTCGCTGCGCGGAATTGGAGCCGAACGGCTCCGGCGCGCGGCTCGGGGTCGGGCGCTGCGACGGCTTCGGGGCGTTGTCCGAAAGCGCGAATCTGCCAGATGTCCATGGGTCGCACTCAGCCGATGTGGCGAACGACGTCGGCTCGGGGCATGTACCGCGCGGAGGTGAGCGTGTGGTACGGACTCGGGCTCGCGAGCCTGATCGCCTGTGGCGATGACACGACTCGGCCGACGGACGATCCGACGGATTCGGATGCGCCGCCGACCACGGGGGAGCCCCCTTCGGACACGGACGATCCGACGGACCCGCCGACCGGGACGGACACGACGACCGATCTTCCCCCCGAAGGGCCGCCGCCGCCGACGAGCCTTGGCACGGCCCCTCACCGAATCGACGGCATCCAGAGCTCGGGCCAAGTGGGCCAAGTCGTCGCCACGTTCCCCGACATCGACGGTGATGGCGACGAGGAGATCCTGTTCTCGGTGCCCAACCTCGACAACGACGCTGGCGCGGCCCTCTCGGTCGGCGCCGTTCAGCTCGTTCCCGGCGGCGCCATCGGCGTGGCGGAGACCCCCGATGTCGTCGTGTCGACGATCTTCGGCGAGAACTCCGACGACCACCTTGGGCAGGCCATCGTCGACGGCGACGTCGATGGCAACGGCAGCCCCGACCTCATCATCGGCGCGACCCGGTTCGGGACCGCGTTTTCAGGCGACGTGGGCGCGGTCTACGTTTCCTACAGTCCGCTGCCAGTGGGGGAGTCGCTTGTGACCTCGGCCGGCCACCGCCTCTACGGCCTGCTCGTCGAAGATGAAACCGGCGCGGCGATTTCCGTGGGAGATATGGACGGAGATGCGACCCTCGAAGTGGCCCTGGGGGCGCCTGGGATCGACATCGACGACTACGTGACCGAGGTCGGCACGGTCTTCATCTTCGACGAGGGCATGCCGTCGGTCGGTCTCGTCGACAGCGCACCCGGCAGCATCGTCGGCGTGCAAAGCGACCAGTTGGGCAAGGCGCTGGCCGCGCCGGGGGACACGAACGGCGACGGCGTAGGCGACCTGTGGATCGGCGCGCGCGACCGCGGCTTCAGCCTCGAAGGCGAAGCGCTGCTGTTCTATGGACCCCTCACGTCCGGTACGCGCGATTCGACGACGGCGGACGTCATCATCACGGGCCTCATCACGGCGGACGCAACGGGCAGCGCGGTGGTGAGCGCGGGCGACATGACCGACGACGGCTTGGGCGATGTCTGGGTCAGCGCGCCAGGCGCCTTGGGCGCGAATGGCGAGGTCTTCCTGGTGCCCGGCGGGTCGGTCAGCGGGCTGCGGGACACCAGCCCGATCCGCCTGCGCGGCGCGGCGCTGAGCAGCGCGGGCTCGTCGATAGCCGGCGACGCGGACCTGGACGGCGACGGCGGCGGCGACGTGGTGGTCGGGGGAATCACCGAGGGTTCGGCCGGCCTCCTCGGCGGCGCGGTCTGGATCGTGCTCGCGCCCGAGGACGGGACTTCGGACCTCGATGACGTCGCCTGGAAGTGGTTTGGCGAGTCCGAATTCGATCAGGCCGGAACGTCCGTTGCCATTGGCGAAGTGACCGGGGATGGGGCCATGGATGTCCTCGTCGGCGCCATCGGTCGCGACCGAGGCCTGAGCGACGTGGGCGCTGTCTACGTGGTGCCAGGCAGCTGGTAGCGCTCAGGCCCGCATGTGTTGCAGATGGGGGAGCAGCTCGAAGGGGTCGGGAGCGACCTCTTCGCCGCGTTCTGTGATCCGTGAGGGGTGGATCGTGCCACCCATCTTCGAGGCCGCCGCCAAGTACGGCACCTTGAGCGGCTCGATGCCCATGAGGCGGCAACAGGTCGCGTCGACGGCTGGCAGGTTGTCGCCCATGACGAGCACACCCATGGGCTTGGCCGTGCCCATGATGGGCCCGTCGCCTTCCATGCCGATGATGCCGTCGACGATGCCGAAAGCGGGCCGAACCGTCGACCAGAGGTCGAGGATGCTCCGGTCGATGCCGGCCCAGTGAAGGGGGTTCTTTGGCCACCCGTAGATCGCGGACGGGACGACGCCGAACAGGTTCTTCATCGTGAGCGTGGCGCCGGCCCAATGATGGACCTTGAGCTTCGCGAGGCTGACGACGAGGTCGGCCTGACGCACGGCCGCCGCGATGCGCAACTCCCCGAGCTTCGTCAGGTTGTGCACGAGGGTGGACGGGACGCCCGGTTCGAGGTTCAGGTCGACGAACGGCACACCCACATCGTCGAGGAGAGCGCCGAGACCGCTGTGTTCGAGGAGGTAGTCGGTGTCGCGGAAGTGGCCGGGCCCCTCCCCCACCGTGACGGTAGCGGCCCCGAGTTGGCGCATCGCTTCGGCTGCGGCGGCGACGAAGCGCACGTCGGTGTTGATCGGCCGGCCGGGATGAAACTCGACGAAATTGGGTTTGAGCAGGACCCTGGCGCCGCGCACCGCGGCCTTGAAGTCGGGGAACGCGTCGATGCCGCGGCGCAGGACGTCGGACAGGTTCACGTCGTAGGACGTCGCCTTGGCGGTGAACACGGTCGCTTTCGGCTGCTTGCGGCGCGCGTGGATCACGGCGCCTGTGAGGCCGCCAGCCGTGGCGAGCGCGGCGCCGGCGAGGCCGCCGAGCAGCAATTGGCGGCGATCAGGCAAGGGGGACCCCAAGGAAGGGGTGCGGCGCGCCAGCGCCGGCGATGGCGGCGAGCGCGTCGACGTGGACGCGGCCGGTCAGGGCGCCGTCCGCCCGCTGCCGCGCGCCAAGGGCTGCCAGCCACGGCGCGACGTCGCGGCCGTGCCTGAGGCCGGCGAGCACGGCGAGGGCGAGCGCGTAGGCGCTGCTGCGCTCCGTGAGGTGGGCGGCGAGGCGGTCGAGCGCCCGGTTGGCGACGTCGCCGGACGGCAGGGCCAGCAGCGCGATGGCCGTGCTGTGGGGGTAGGAAGGCAAGTCCTGGCCCAACGCGTCGGGGCTGCCGAAGTTGTAGCCGCCGTCGGCGCAGGCGCGGTCGAGGAGAACCTCGCGGCCTTGGTTCACGCGCGCGTGGCCCCCGTGGCCGGCCGCGCAGAGGCCGACGATGGCCCAGGACGTGGGCTCCACCCAGGAAAACGTGCCGGGAACCCAGCTCCAGCCGATGAGTTTGCCGTCGAAGGTGCCACTCGTGTTGTCTTCGATGGCCTCGCCTTTTGCGGCGAGAATGGCGGCGACGGCCCGTTCTCGGCGGGCGTCTCCGTCGCCCGGCGCCACGGCGGCGGGGACGAGGGTTTCGGCCCAGCCAAGGTCGCGGTCGAGCCAGTCGAGCGGCGCCGGCAAGCCGGCGGCGACGGCCATGAGCGTCGGTTCTGCGGCGGGCTCGGCACCCGGGCCGTAGCCCCACGCGCCCGTTGGGGTGCGTGCGTCCGTCAACCAGGTGCGCAGGCGCTCGAGGTCCACGGGGACCGCTATGCCGGCCGGGGCCTACTTGGCCGCTGCGCGTTCGTCGTTGGCCGCCGCCGAGCGGTGCCCCTGCCAATCGTGGCGGCCCGCGAGGCTGGACCGGCCCACGCTGGCGCGTAGTTCATCGGCGTTGTCGGCGAGGGCCCGGAATCGCTCATCGACGAGCGCGCGCGCGTTCGCGGCGAACACGTGCGTGAGTTCGCGTGCGCCGTCTGCGGCGGGGTCGCCACGCCGGGCCTTGTCCGTGGCGTGGACGACGGACGCGACGAGGACGGCGATCTCCATCGCGATGTCCACGGTGCGGAAGAGCAGACCCTGGCGGCGTTCGAGGCCGGCCTGATGGCGGACCATGAGGTGGAACACCGTGCGCGCGAGGCGCCGCGAGGCGGCGTCGGCCCAGCGAAGATGCGGGGCGAGGTCGCCGAAATCTCCGTAGCGGAAGGCGGCGGTCCAGCCCATCCACAGCCGGGGGTACCAGCCCGCGTAGAAACGGGCGATGCCGGGCAACGCGGCGAGCTTCTGCCCCCAGGTGGCGCCCTTGGCGAGGAGCGGTCCGGCAACGGCAAGGTGCTTGTCGACGAGTTCGCGCGCCATGAACAGGTGCATGATCTCGCTGCTGCCCTCGAAGATGCGGTTGATGCGGCTGTCCCGCATCATGCGCTCGAGCGGGGTCGTGACGAAGTCACCCCTGGCCACGAGCGACTCCTCGGTCTCGTAGCCGCGGCCGCCGTGAATTTGGATGGCCTCGTCGATGACGGTCCAGCCGCGGGTGCTCCCCCACTCTTTGGCCGTCGCCGCTTCAAGGCGGATGTCGTAGCCCTCGCGCGCGGCCAACTCCGTTGCGAGGTGGCACCAGGACTCCATCGCCCACACCGTTGCGGCCATGTCGCCGAGCTTGTGGGCGACGGCCTCGTGTTGGCCGACGGCGGCGCCCCATTGCACGCGTCGTGCGGCGTACGTCCGGCAGGCCTCCAGCGCGCGGCGGGCTCCACCCAGGCAGGCAGCAGGCAGGCTCAGGCGCCCGGTGTTCAGCGTGACGAGCGCGATCTTCAGGCCCTCGCCGGGCTTGCCCAACCGGTCAGCTTCGGAAACGCGCACGCCGTCGAGGCCAAGCCAGCCGTTCTCGAGCGCGCGGAGGCCCATGAAGCGGCAGCGCATCTTGACGCTCATGCCTGGCGCCTGACCGGAGACAATGAACGCGTGAATTTGGTTCGTCTCGGCGTCGCGGGCCATGACGATGAGCCAGTCGGCGATGGTGCCGTTCGTGATCCAGAGCTTTTCGCCTTGGAGAATCCAGTCGCCCTCGGGTGTCCGGCGGGCGGTGGTCGCGAGCCGCGCCGGGTCCGAGCCGACGTCGGGCTCGGTCAGCGCGAACGCGCTGATGGCGCCCTTGGCGAAGAGCGGAAGGAAGCGCTCCTTCTGGTCGTCGGTTCCGAACAGGGTCACGGGCATCGGGACGCCGATGCTGTTGTGGGCGCTCACGAGGGCGACGAGGCTCCCGTCGTAGCGGCCGATCAGCTCGACGGCCTTGCAGTACTCGGCATGGCTGAGGCCATGGCCGCCGTATCGGGTAGGGATTTTCAGCGCGAAGGCGCCGAGGCGGCGAAGCCCGTCCAGCACGCGCTCACCGTACTGCCCCTCGGTGTCGATGCGCGAACTGTCCACCTCGTGGAGAAGAAAGCGCTCGAGGCGGTCCATGAACGCGAGAAATTCGGGCCGCGCAGGGGTGACCGGCCAGGGGTTGATGTAGTCGACACGCAGGGTGCCGAGAAAGAGCTCCCGTAGGAAAGCGCGGCCTTTCCACGACTCGCGGGCGCCTTCGGCGAGGTCGCGGGCTTCGTCGGCACTTGCGTTGCGGGCGTCCACCAGGGCTCCAATATGAATGCCCATTCATTCACCCATCTTCTGGTGAACCGCAAGGGGCGACGCGCTGGTTAGGCGCGACAACCCGTGGAGGTCCCATGAGGACGCCAGCAGCACTCCTCGCTGCCTTGACTGCTTGCAACGAGTTCGACATCGCAGGACGAGAGCCCGAACCGGGCGTGCCGGCACCGACCGTGCCCGACCCACCGGTCTACACCGGCGACTGTTCGCTCGACCCGCAACCTGCGGAGTCGACGGATCTGGATGACGCCTGCGGCACGACGGAGCCATTCAGCGGCTTCGAACCCGTCGTGGACTGGGAGGCGGGCCCCGGGGAGAACTGTCGCGCCACGGTGGCCGTCGGCGACCTTGACCAAGACGGGATGCCGGAAATCGTGGCCTCGTTCTCGGGTCTGCTTCCGGGCTCGCCAACGGACCTCGTCGTCCTCGACGGCGACACGGGTGCCATCAAGGCCCGGATTCCCGCAAGCCTCGGCTACGGCAGCAGCCCCGCGCTTGGGGACCTGGACGGCGACGGGACGGCCGAAATCGTGGTCGTCGCGAGTTTCGGCAGCGACCTGCCCTTCGGCGACGGCGACTACCGCGTCGCCGCGTTTTCGGCGTCGGGCGAATTCCTCTGGCAGTCCATCTCGTTCACGCGCGACGACTTCGACTACGCGACGGCTCCCGTACTCAGCGACATGGACCACGACGGCCTCGTCGAGATCGTCGCCGGTCGCGTCATCTTGAATTGGGATGGGTCCGTGCGCGGCGTGGGAACCCACGGTCGCGGCTCCTGGGGCATCGCACTTGGCGTCAGCGAGGCCGCCGTGTCCGCGGTCGCCGACATCGATCTGGACGGCGAAGAAGAGGTCATCGTCGGCGACGCCGTCTACGCGATCGACGGGACGGACAAGTTCTTCAACCCCGCCGCATGGGACGGGATGGTCGGCGTGGCGAACCTCGACGACGACGCCGAGGGGGAGATCGTGGTCTCGTCGTTCAACACGGTGCGCGCGGTGGACACCAACGGGACGGTCCTCTGGGGCCCATTTGATCTCCCAGATGCGAACATCACGTCGCCCCCGGCCATCGGCGACATCGACGGCGACGGCATGGCCGAGATCATCGTGGCCGGTGGCGACCGCGTCTGGGCGCTCAACCACGACGGGTCCGTGCTCTGGGACCGTCCGGCGACGGACATGTCGGGGGCGTCTGGCGCGTCGATTTTCGACTTCGAGGGGGACGGCAGCCCCGAGATCGCCTACATCGACGAGATCCAGATGCAGGTGTTCGACGGGCCCACCGGCGCGACGAAGTTCAAGACGTCAGAACACGCGTCGGACACCATGATGGACTACCCGGTCATCGCGGACGTCGATGCGGACGGGCACGCCGACATCGTGTTCGGCCACGCGAACTACGGCGTTGCGCTCACGGTCTACCGCGACGTCTATGAGCGCTGGGTGCCCACGCGGTCGGTGTGGAACCAGCACGCCTACAGCATCACGAACGTCGAGAGCGACCTTTCGATTCCGCTGGAGGCTGTTCCCAACTTCCTGGACAGCAACCTCTGGCATGGCGCGAAGGCGCTTGGGGTTTTCCACATCCCCGAGGCGCTCGGCGTGGACCTCGCGGGCGAGATCCTCGACGTCTGCGACGACGCCTGCGAGTTTGGCGTGGTCGCGGTGCTCGTCCGCGTGCGCAACATCGGCCCGGGCGAGGTGGAGGGGCCCATCAACGTCGCCCTCTACGGCGTCGAAGACGGCGTCCAGACCCTGCTTGGGACCGCCGTCGTCATGGAGACGATTCCGTCGGGAATGACGTCGGCGTCCTTGGCGATGGAGGTCGACGCCGCGCTCGTCGACGACATGGACGAGCTCGTGTTGGTCGCGGACGAAGATGCGACGGGGTCCGGGCATGTTGACGAATGCGACGAGGAGAACAACAGCTGGGTGGCTCACGATCCGTTCTGCAACTGATCTCGGGGACCGGCATGCATGTCGTCGTCGTAGGGGGTGGTTTTGCGGGGCTCGCCGCGGCCCAGGGGCTGGCGGGCCAACCCGTCCAGGTGACGGTCGTCGACCGCCGCAATCATCACCTGTTTCAGCCCCTGCTCTACCAGGTGGCCACGGCCGGCCTCGCGCCATCGGACATTGCCGAACCCATCCGGGCCATCCTGTCGCACGCACCCAACATCGCCGTTCGGCTGGCGGAGGTCGTCGGCATCGATCTGGAGAGTCGGCGCATCCGCCTCGATGACGGCGTGGTCCTTCCCTACGACCGGCTCGTGCTCGCCGCCGGGGTCCAACACGCCTACTTTGGACACCCGGAGTGGGAGGCCGTCGCCCCGGGCCTCAAGACGGTGGCGGACGCGCTCGACATGCGGCGCCGCATGTTGCTCGCATTCGAACACGCTGAATGGTGCAACGACGAGGTCGAGCGGGCGGCGTTCATGACCTTTGTCCTCGTCGGCGCGGGTCCCACGGGCGTGGAGCTTGCGGGCGCAATCCAGGAGATTGCCCTTTGGACGTTGCGCAGGGACTTCCGGAGGATTGACCCGCGGACGGCGCGCGTCGTGCTCATCGAGGCCGGGCCGAGCGTGTTGCCGTCCATGGACCCTCGGTTGCAAGAGGCCGCCCTTCGCCAGCTGAGCCGGATGGGCATCGAAGTTCGCTTGGGAGCCCGAGTCACGGAGGTGGACGCCCGGGGCGTCACGATCGGAGGCGGTGAGCGAGTCGCGTCGCGAACGGTGTTCTGGGCGGCGGGTGTCGCTGCGAGTCCGCTTGGGGCGGCCTTGGGCGCTGCGCTGGACCGCTCAGGACGGGTCCTCGTGACGGGCGATCTCTCCGTCGAGGGGCACCGTGAGGTCTTTGTCGCTGGTGACCTCGCGTCGGTCGAGGGCGTTCCTGGCGTCGCGGCCGCCGCGGGCCAGATGGGGAGACTGGTCGCCGCCAATGTCCTGGCCGACCTGAAAGGACGTCCTCGAAGCCCCTTTCGGTACCTGGACAAGGGCCAGCTCGCGACGATTGGGCGCTACCGGGCGGTGGGCCAGGTGGGCCCGCTGCGCCTCAGCGGCCCTATCGCGTGGCTGCTCTGGGTCTCGGTCCACCTCTGGTTCTTGGTCGGCTTCCGCAACCGCTTGCTCGTGTTCACGAAGTGGGCGGTGGCGTGGGTGAGTTGGGAGCGCAGTAGCCGCCTGATCTGGGGACGAGAAGGCGGTTCCCGTTGAGCGCTCGCTGGGGCCGGTACACGCTCGAAGAGCGCATCGGCGTCGGTGGCCAAGGCGAAGTTTGGCGCGCCGTTCTGGAGGGAGAAGCGGGATTTCGGAAGGCGGTCGCCCTCAAGCGTCTGCGTCCGGAAGTCGCGAATTGGCTGTCAGCCGCGCTGATCAACGAAGCCCTCATCGGGGCCCGGCTCGACCACCCCAACGTCGTGACGGTCCACGAGCTGTTTCGCGAGGGTGATGAGCTGATCTTGGCGATGGAGCTGCTCGACGGAGAACCGCTGGACCGGGTGATCGCGCGACACCCCCACGGACTCGAGCCCGGATGGGCCGTCGACGTCGTCGCACAGATCGCGGCGGGCCTGGCCTACGCCCACGGGCTGACCGACGAGGGCCGCCCCGCGCCGGTCGTGCATCGCGATCTGAAGCCTGAGAACGTCTTCGTCACGAAGACCGGCGCCGTCAAAATCCTCGATTTCGGCATCGCCGTAGGGGCCAAAACGCAGCGGACGACGGCGCCAGGCGCGACGAAGGGCACGGTCGGCTTCCTCGCCCCCGAGTTGCTCGACGGCGACGATGCGACCCCGGCGTCGGACGTGTGGGCGCTTGGCGCATTGGCCTACGAGTTGGCGCTAGGTACGCCGCTGGTCCCCGACATGCCGTTGATGCACGCGTTGGCGCGCATCCAGACCGCAGACTCCGCGGCGCTCGGAGACATCGTCGGCGACCGGGTCCCCGCACTCGGACCCATCGTGCGCGGCTGTCTGTCCGTCGACCCCCTGTACCGACCTTCGGCAGGTGAGTTGGCCGTGCGCCTCCGCCGGTCCACGTTGGACCCCGTGCCTGCGTCGGCGTCCTCGACGTGGACGCCCGCGCCGGCCGCGGGACCCTCGGCCCGCACGACAAGCTCCATGGGCCGGGAGTGGACGCTGGCCGTGGTCGCCTTGTTTGGGGCGGGCGTCGCTGGAACGGTGGGTGTGGTGTTGGCCGTCTCCGCCGCCCTCGTCGTCGTGGACAACCGGAACGACGCACGAGACCTGAAGGTGTGGATGGCTCGTCGTGACGAAATCAACTCCTTCATCAGCCGCAAGACCACTTACGCCGATTTGTGCGACCTGATCTCAAACGAGGCTCCCCGCGAACTCCCCCAGTACCCCCTTTGCGAGAACGTGGTTTCTCCGCAGCTGGCGGAGAAATACCTGGGGCGGAAGAGAAAGTGAGTCACCAGTAGAGCGGGCGCTCAGCCTGCCTCACCCCGACGAGAGGGATGAGAACGGGCAGAAGTAGGTCGCACACGACCTCCGTGGAGAAGGTCGTGAGGCTCGGGCCAAGCCGGGAACCCTCGGCCAGGGCCTGGTGCAGCAGATCGGGGTTCTTGGTCATCCAGGCCTTCACGAACTCCTCGTGGTTCTTGAGTTGGGCGGGACTCACGTTGGCCAGCAAGGGCTCCCGAGCGGTGAGCGCCTCGGCCAAGGCGTAGGTCAAGAAATCCATCTGGGTTGCCGTCGGTAGGTTCTTCAAGGCTATCTCCAGGTTGACGGGGGGTGGATAGGGAGGTGTCTCACGGCAGGCTTGTAGGGTGCCTCCTCAGGACCTTTGATGTTTAGGTCGCCGAGCCGCTCGTCCGCCTCGACGCGACCGGGCGGGTGTCGCCCGACGGCCTGCTCGCCGAGGTGGCGCTGGACCCTCGACGCGCCTGCGCCTGCGGCCCGACGTGGCCTTCTCCCCTCACCCCTGCGTTCCTCATGGGCGGCTTGCGACGGCGGACGACCTGTTGGCGAGCCTGGAACTGGCGTCGCGCGAGGGCGCCCTCGAGTTCAGCTGGAAGGAGGCGTCCGTTGTCGGCGACGACGTCGTGTTGGCGTTGGCGCGGCCCGTACCGGAGGTCGAGGTCCTCCTGTCGTCGGCCTACTTGGTCCCTGCCGAGGTCGCGCGGGATGGCTGTGTGGCTCCGACCCCCCAGGCGGTGGGCACGGGGCCGTGGCGTCATCAGCCCACCCAGGGCGCAGGGTTCCGATTGGAGGCCAATCTGGAGCACCCGCGGGCCCCTCGGGCGGACGTGCTCGAGGTCGTTGGGATCCGGGACCCCGCGGAGGCACAGCGGGCGATCCTGGCGGGGACGCTCGACATTGCGCGCCTCTCCTCGGACGAGGTCCTGACTTCGGGGTCCGATGGCGTGACGTTGGCGGCCGGCACTCCGCTGGCCCCCGGAATCGTCGCGGCCGTGGGGGCGGTCGAACCGCGGGACTGTGCGCGCGGGCTCCTTTTGTTCCGGGACGGCCCGAATGCCCTGCATCGCATCGAGGAACGGCGAGCGCTTGCGATGGCCCTTCGGCGCGACGAACTCGACGACTTGCCTGTGAATGCCAGGTTCAACGCGGGTCGTCGCCTGCTTGGGGGAAGCCAACTCGGCTACGACCCCGGTCTGGAGCCCCTTGCGGAGGACGCCGACGCCGCGCGAATGGCGTGGGCGGGGCGGACGGCGCCCATTCGTGTGGGTGCCTACCCCTCCGATGGGCCGCTGATTGCGTCCATCGCGGCGCAAGCCGGCGACGCTGGGATCGAGGTGGTCGAGGTGGAGTCGCTCAACCAGACGCTGGAGCGGCCAGCGGTCGACGCCTTTTTGGGCGTTCTCTGTGCGCCAGCTTGGGGGGACGAGGCGCTGTTCCTGTTCATGGGTTTTGGCGCCGACCTGCGTCGGCTGTCCTTTGGCAGCGAGCGGACGCAGGCGGCGCTCGAGGCCTTGATGTCGGCGCCGGATCGGAGCGCTCGCGCGGTCGCCTACGCGGAACTCGAAGCTTCCATGATGTCGGACCTCGGCTTCATCCCCATCGGGAATATGGGGCCCGAACACCTCACGCCGGCCTGGTTGGTGCGCGAGGACCTCGACGGCTTCGTGGTTCCGGGCTCACAGACCGTCAGCGACGGCGCCCAGTTGCTGTCTACGCGCGGGCGCTGAGCCGGCGTCGCCGTAGGAGCGCGAGCGCGGCGAGGGCGAAGCCTGGGGCGTTGGGGACCGTGGCACAGCCCTTGGTCTCGCCCACGGGCTCCCCTGTGTTCGGGGTGGGCTCGGGGACCTCACACGGCGCGAGATCGGCGCCGTCGCAGTCCTGGTCGACGCCGTCGTCGCACACTTCGGGGGCACCTGGGAACGCGAGCGCGGAGGCAGGGTCGCAGTCCGCGCAGTCCAGGGCGCCGTCGCTGTCGCCGTCGGCGTTTTCGTCCGCCGCGATCGTGCCGTCGCAGTCGTCGTCGACGCCGTTGCAAACCTCGGGCGCCTCGGGGAAGCGAGCTGCGTTCGCGTCGTCGCAGTCCGTGGCGTCGGCGACGAGGTCCACCGGCATGTCGCAGCGCATCTGACCCACCGCGAACCGGTCGCCGAATCCGTCGGCGTCGACGTCGGGGAACCACGCGCTCGCAGGCATGTCGAGAACGCCGTCGTCCGTCAGACCGTTGCAGTCTTGGTCCACCCCGTCGCACACCTCCGGGCTCGTGGGAAAGATGTCGCTGCGTGCGTCGTCGCAGTCGTCGTCAAGGGTGACGTGACCGTCGACGGCGTCGGCGCAGCTCACGACCGGGGTCGATCCCACGGCGCCGTGGCCATCGGCGTCGGCGTCGGGGAACCACCACCAGGCGGGAATGCCGTCGTCGACGAGCAGGTCGCAGTCGTCATCCGCCTCGTTGCAAAGCTCGACGGCCCCGGGGAAGACCGCCCCGTTCGCGTCGTCGCAGTCCGTGGCGTCGAGCACATGCCCGATGGGCGGTTCGTTGCACGACAGAGACGGGGTTCCGGCGGGGTCCCCAAAGCCGTCGCCGTCGGTGTCGGGGTAGTAGGAAAGGTCGACGACATCGTTGTCGACGTCCTCGTCGCAGTTGTCGTCGATCCCGTTGCACCGCTCGGGCGCCTCGGGGTGAACGAGGGGGTCGCCGTCGTTGCAGTCGTCATCACTGGGCCAGCCATCGGCGTCGCCGTCGGTCGGGTACGTGACCTTGAGGTCCATCCGGTAGCTGTGGTCGGACGGCTCTTGGACGAGTTCCGAAGGGACGACCGGGTCGTTGCCAGAGCCCGTGAACAGCGAGCCCGAGCAGGTTCCCCACGGGAAATTCTGCGGCCCGATCTCGTCGTAGGCGTAGCCAACGCCGGGGGAGTCGATCCAGATGCCGATGGCGTACAGTTCGCCGGCCAACAGGGGCACGCCCTGTTCGGGGCTCTCGGCGATTCCGGTGCCGAGGTCCGGCGACCAAGCCGGCCCATTCCACACGAGCGACCAATCGTCGCCGCCCATCCACTGGTAGACGACGGGTCGCAGCTCTACCGCGACCTCGACGAATGCGTAGGGGCCGACGGTGACGAGGGTGACGTCGTAGTCCGGCTGGCAGACATCGAGTTTGAGCGCGAGTTGGGCGATGGCGGTCGTGTCGTCGCCGCCCAATTCGAAGGTGCCGGTTTCGAGCGCGAACGCCGAGGCGGCAAGGGCCCAGATCATGGCAGGAATACCATGACTTCTTGGGCGTTGTTGTCGTAGTCCGTTTCGGCGAGGAATTTCTGGGTGTTCAGTTCGATGCGCAGTCGGTAGGTGCCGCCTGGCACGTCGGTCACGTCGATGAACTGGCAGTCCAAGTAGGAATCATAGACGTCGGAGAAACCCGCGGAAATGCCCTGGTAGCCGCAATGATAGACGGCGTCACCGAAACCGACGCCTGGGCTCCACGGCTCGAGATCCATGAGGCAGAATGCCTGCTTATGGCCGGGCGCGACCGAATTTCCTTCGGGGTCGAGGAGCGAGTACTCGGCGTAGGAATCAAAGTGGTAGTGCCCGTGGCAGTCGGACCAGACGAAGTGCGGGTTCCCAGCGGCCTCGGGATTGCCTAGGAAGAGGTCGCCATCGCCGGTGTTGGGGGTTTGCGTGTCGAAGCGAAGCAGGCGGCGCTGGCCTGAGGCGCCGACGCAACCCTCGATGAGCTCGCAGCTGTCCTCGGCGATGTCCTTCCATTCGATCTCGAGGCTTGCGGCGAGCCGGTTGGGCTCGACCCAGATGTCGGCGAACACGCAGGTTTCGCCGTCGCACGTGGAGCCTTCTGGGCAGCAGTTGCCGATGCCGCACTGGGCTCCCGGCAGACACGTGTCGAGGCAGGACTGTTCGCCGCCGGGGTGGTCGTAGCACCACTGCCCTTCCTCGCAGCTGTCGCAGTGGCAGGGGTCGCCTACGCCGTCGCCGTTGCGGTCGGCCTGGTCGACGTTCGCCGTGGTCGGGCAGTTGTCGCACGCATCGCCAACGCCGTCGGCGTCGCTGTCGAGCTGGTCAACATTCGCGGCGTCGCTGCAATTGTCGACCGCGTCGTCGACCAAGTCGATATCGACGTCGAGGAAGCCGTCACAAGCGTCGCCCATGCCGTCGGCGTCGGCGTCGAGCTGGTCGGCGTTGACCACACCGGGGCAATTGTCGGACGCGTCCATCAGCCCGTCGGCATCGCGATCCGATGCGGTCGGATCGTACGGCGTGGTGCCGGCAGGCGGCACGGTGTCGGGCGTGAAGGCGTCGGGTTCGGTGGTGGTCGCACCGCAGGCGAGGACGGACAGAAGCAGTGAGCTCATGTGCTCGACTATCGCGAAAGGCGTGGACCCGGGCTAAGGTAGTGGGCCGAGGTGGATGATGCGTACGTGCGTGACCCTTGCGTTGTGGATGGCAGCGGGCTCGGCCCAGGCGGAGACCGTGTTGGTTCACTACGGCGCGGGCGGCCCCGGGTACGGGTTTGCCAACGCCGCGAGTGAGGCCGCCCTCAATCTCGGCCACACGGTCATTCTGACGGACACTCCGACGGAGTTCGAGACGGCCTTCGATGCCGGCGGCTTCGACGTGCTGGTGGTCGACGAATGCCTTTTCGTGTTGTCCCCCAAGATCGAAAGCCGCATCGAGAGCTGGGTTCTCGGCGGTGGTCTCGCGATCTTCAACTTCTGGGACTGGTCGGGCTTCCCCTCGCTGGAGACCGCCTTCGACGTGTCGGGTGGCGTCGCGATGACGAACCCGCCAAGCATCGTCGCTGCCACAGGCGCGAGCGTCGACTTCATGGCCGACGTCACCGGGCCGTTGGTCGGCGATCCGCTGTTGCTCACGGACGGCCTTGAGGTCATCCCGGGCCCCGCCGGTGAGACCGTCATGCGTTCAGGCGATCCGGTCACTGGAAGGTCGCTCACCGTGATCACGCTTGGCGGCCAGGCCATCGCCGGCGGCTGGTGCAGCATGGAGATGACCGGCCTCGACCTCGACGGCGACATGGTCCGTGACACCACTGAGATCTTCGAGGCACAGTACGCCTTCCTTCTCGACACGGACCGCGACGGGGACGGGTACCTGACGAGCGACGGCGACTGCGACGACAACGATCCGACGGTTCACCCCGACGCCGCCGAGCTTTGCGACGGCCTGGACAATGACTGCGACGGCTCGCTTCCGCCCAACGAAGCCGACGGCGACAGCGACGGTTCGCCCAAATGCATTGACTGCGACGACGCGAATCCCGCGGTGAGCCCCACGTTTGTCGAGTTGTGTGACGGCGGCCTCGACAACGATTGCAACCCGCTCACGATTGAGGGCGCCGACGACGACTTCGACGGGTTCACGACCTGCGAAGGCGACTGCAACGACCTTTCCGATGCGGCGTTCCCCGGCGGCATCGAAGTCTGCGACGGCGGCATCGACAACGACTGCAACCCCGCCACGGACGAGGAGGCAGACTCCGACGACGACTTCGTGCCGGACTGCTTCGATGTCTGCCCCGATGGCGACGACATGGTGGACCACGACAGCGACTTCGTCCCGTCGGACTGCGACATCTGCCCGTTCGACATCGCCGATGACAGCGACGGCGACACCGTGTGCGACAGCGATGACGTCTGCGATGGTGACGACGACCTCGTCGACACCGATGGCGACGACCTGCCGGACGCCTGCGACAACTGCCCTGTCGACGTGAACGTCGACCAAATCGATGTCGATGGCGATGGCCACGGTCGCAGCTGTGACTGCGACGACGACGAGGACGCGATCTACCCTGGCGCCGAGGAAATTTGCGACGGGTTGGACAATGACTGCGACGGCACGGCCGACCCGGAAGGTGTCGGCGGTGCGGTGGACTGGTACGAGGACCTCGACCGCGACCAATTCGGTTCCGGCGACCCGGTCAACGCCTGCGAGCCGCCTGGCGATGATTGGGTCGACGAGGGCGGCGACTGCGACGACAACAACGTCGACATCCATCCCGATGCAATTGAATTGTGCCAAGGCATCGACGACGACTGTGATGGCGACGTCGACGAGGATTGTCCGCCGGCCCCTGGTGGAACGGACACGCCGGACGAGGACGCGAGCACCAGCGAAGGTTGTGGCTGTGACCACACCGGCACGCCGACCTGGGCCTTCGGACTGGGCGCGCTCGCCCTGCTCCGTCGCCGGCGGTGATTCTGACCTTGGGGGCGGCGGCCTTCGCCGACCCCATCGCCCTTCGGGGACCGCTCGACGCCCCGTCACTGGCCGCGGGCTTGCGCTCGGCGAGCGTCGCTGTGCCCGTGGGGGAGCACTTCTCCGTCGCGCTGGACGGTCGGTACGCGCTGGACCGCATCGGGGGCTGGGGCGCTTGGCGCCCCATCGTTCCGACCGAAGATGGTGTATGGCGCCTCGATGGGGTGCTGGCGGCAGGTGCTCACGGCGATCCGTTGACAGGAACGCCGGGTGTGGACGCGATGGTGGGGGTCGCCTTCGGGGCGGTCGGCCAACGTTGGACGGGGGGCGTCGGTTTGGCGGTCCCTGCCGCCCTCGATCTGCCAAGCGGCAGTTGGTCGGTTCCCCTGCTCGCTGAGCTTCAGGTCGGCGTGCGCCTCGGGCCGGTCTGGGTCGCCGCCCGCGCCGCGGGCGGGCCGACATGGGCCCGGGGCGAGTCCATGGTGACGACCTGGGAGCCGGCACTATGGGTCGGGTACAAGGGCGGAGCGGATGCGGACAAACCCTAGTCCGCTGGCGCAAGACAGGGCCCTGCTGCGCCCGCGGGGGCATCCCGCCCCGCGGCGTCACGGGGACCCCAGGCTAGGTCGCCGTACGCTCGGTACGGCTTTCCTCGCCTTGCACCCCGTTCCTTGCGGGATCGGGCGCCCTCGCGGGCTCGCATCGGACGGCGCCGGGGGGCATCCCGCCCCGCGGCGTCACGGTACCCCTGGCACGGTCGCCGTACGCTCGGTACGGCTTTCCTCGCCCTGCACCCCGTTCCTTGCGCGTTCGGGCGTTTCCTGGCCGCCGGCTTGGGATCCCGACCGCGCGCCAGGGTGGAGTCGACGCAGTTGGTGATTGGAATTGCAGGTGGCAGTGGCTCGGGCAAGACGACCTTGGCCCGCGCGTTGGTTTCGGCCCTTGGCGACCGCGGCGCCATGATCTCACTCGATCGGTACCATCACCCTGTGGCCGCAGACGAAGCGTCCACGGCCAATTTCGATCGGCCCGAGGCCTTGGACCTTTCAGCGGCGGCGGCCGACGTGGCGCGCCTCGCGACGGGCGATGTGGCGATGGTGCCGGTGTACGATTTCGCGACGCACAGGCGGCTGGCTCCGCAGGGGGTTGGGCCTGCCTCCTACGTCGTCGTCGAGGGGCTCTTTGCCTTGTGTGAGCCCATCCTCACGCACGTCGAGTTGGGTGTTTATCTGGAGGTTCCTGATGACCTCCGCCTCCTCCGCCGGCTGCGCCGCGACCTCGTCGAGCGCGGTCGAAATGTGACCGAAGTGCTCGATCGCTACGAACAGATGGTGCGGCCCAACCACATCGCCGTCGTGGCGCCGAGCGCCGCACGGGCCGACCTACGTTGGACGGGCTCCATCGAGTCGTGTGTCGGCGAGATCCTCGGACGCCTTGGTTTGCCAGACCGTCGTCGCGAGGCCTCGAGCGACGGGCTCGCAGGCGGCTAGCTCCTCTCGGTCCGGTCCACTGAAAGGGTGCCCGCCAGCCGAGCGCCGGGCTCAACGTCGAGCCAAGCCGTGGTGACCGTGCCGCGGAACCTTGCCGTCGCCTCGAAACGGACGCGTTCGGTGGCGACGATGTCTCCGTCCACCGTACCGGCGACGAGCACCTGCGGCGCCTCGATGCGGCCGTCCACCCGACCCGACTCGGCCACTTCAACCCAATCGGACGACCGGAGGTTTCCGCGGAAGGCCCCAGCGATGTGGGCGGGCCCGTCGAAGGTGGCGTCGCCCGCCCAAGCGCCATCGGGAGCGAGCCAGCCCGCGGGATTCACGCGCGCAGACGCGTGAGCAGGCGGTCGAAGTCCTCGGCATCGGCATATTCGATGACGATGGAGCCCCCTCCCCGCTGGCGCGGTTTGATTTGGACCGACGTGCGAAGGCTGTCCTGCAGGGTGCGGACGGCCAGGTCGAGGGCACGTGCGCGCGCCGCGGCGCCGGCCCGTCGTGAGGGTCCCGTGCGGACGGCGTCCGCCACCAACTTCTCGACCTGGCGCACGTTGAGGCCGTGAGCGACGATGCGCACGAGCATACGGCGGAGGTCGCCTTCGTGTGTGAGTGGCAACATCGCTCGGGCGTGGCCCGCGCTGATGCGTCCTTCCCGGACGGCGCCAAGCACGAATTCGGGGAGTCGGAGGAGTCGGACGGCGTTGGCGACGGTCGCTCGGTCCTTGCCGACGCGCAAGGCCACTTCGTCTTGCGTCAGGCCGTGGTCCGCTGTGAGTTTGGCGTAGCCGCGGGCCACCTCGATGGGGTCGAGGTCCTCGCGCTGAAGATTCTCGATGAGCGCAAGTTCGAGTTGTTCCGCCGCCGTAGGGGCCTCACGGACCAGGACGGGCACCTCGGCGAGGCCCGCCAGAGCGGCAGCGCGCAGGCGTCGCTCGCCGGCGAGCAGGATGTAGGCGCCCTCGTGGCGCCTGGCGACGATCGGCGACAACATGCCGTGTTGGCGCAGGCTGGCCGCGAGCGAGCGGAGGGCCTCGTCGTGGAAGACCTCGCGCGGCTGCTCGGGGTTGGGGCGGATTTCCGCCACGGGAACGGTGCGGACCACCGCGCGGTCGGACGCCCCGTCGAGCGCGAGCGCGTCGTCCGGAATCAGGCTGGCGAGGCCGCGCCCGAGCGCCTTGCTCACATGGCCCCCGACAGGGCGGGCGCGCGATGGCGTGAGGCCCACTCACGCGCCAGCGCAGAGTAGGCGCGGGCGCCGGCCGAACGCGGGTCGTGTTCGATGGCCGTGCGGCCGTGGCTGGGCGCCTCGCCGAGCCGGACATTGCGGGGGATGACGGTGGCAAGCACGTCTTGGCCGAAGTGCTCGCGCACCTGCTGGTCGACGTCGCGGCACAGATTGTTGCGCGGGTCGAACATCGTCACGACGATGCCGCCGAGTACCAGGTCCGGGTTCATGCCGCGGCGAACCGCCGACAACGTGCGCAGCAGGTCTCCGAGGCCTTCGATGGCGTAGTACTCGGCTTGCAGCGGCACAAGGAGCGTGTCGGCGGCAGCGAGCGCGTTGAGGGTGAGCAAACCAAGGCTCGGGGGGCAGTCGATGAGAATGTCGTCGAAGCGGCCCCGAACATCGGCCAAGGCGCGGCGGAGGCGCCGTTCGCGGCCATCCTCGTCGACGAGTTCGATTTCAGCGCCCACGAGGTCGCGCGTTGCCGGGGCGAGCCAGAGGCCCGTCGGGCGGACCTCGGTCAACGCGTCGGACAGCGGGCGAAAGTCGAGAAGCGCATCGTAGATGCCAGGCAGCCCCTGATCCCGGGAGAAACCTAGGCAGGAGCTGGCATTGCCCTGAGGGTCGAGGTCTACGAGGAGGACCCGACGGCCCATCGTGGCAAGGGCGGCAGCGAGGTTGATCGCGGTGGAGGTCTTGCCGACACCACCCTTCTGGTTGGCGATCGCGACGACATGGGCCATGGCGGAGTCCGAGGAGGGCGGAGGGAGGAGGAGGCGCGGAGGGGGAAAGGAGGCC